>OLZZ01000650.1_pt1 | contig 14340 bp, 10 predicted proteins | sample 1673571 | NCBI WGS metagenome assembly OLZZ01 (sample SAMEA103958115, study PRJEB25191) | human gut metagenome | biome: human-associated habitat [ENVO:00009003]; feature: intestine environment [ENVO:2100002]; material: feces | place: Germany | collected 2013/2015 | reverse complement strand
ATCCACCACATGGGGCTCCTTGGCCGCATTCTCGATGGTCGTGTTGCCGGAAGCCAGCACGGAAGCCAGCATCAACATCGCCCGCCCCTACGTGAACAAGCCGGATACCGTCGCCAACCGCAACAAAGATATCCCCTTGAATGTGGCTTACGCCATGCTGAACCGCCGTCTGGAAAAGATGGCGAAGAATGCGGATTGCCCCTTTATCTCCGCGGAAGGAGGCCGCGCGGACATAGTGGAAGCGGCGGAAGTGGATTCCATTCAGACCCAGGCGGACTACAAGAATTGGAAAGCGGCTCTGGCCGCCATTGAACAGGAACTGCGCCGGGCCATTGAATTCGGCTTCAACAAGGAAGAACTGGCGGAGGCCCGCAGCAACATTACCGCCGCCGCGGAAAACGCCATCAAGTCCTGGGCCACCGCCAAGTCGGAAGACCTGGCTTCCGCCATCGCCCAGAGCGCCGCACGGGACAAGGTCTTCACCACGCCGCAGGAAGACTGGGCCATCTCCAGGGAAGTTGTGGAAAACCTGACACCCGAACAATGCCAGGCAGCCCTGAAGGAAGCCTGGACCGGAGCCTTTCCCCGCGTGATCGTCACTTCCAATAAGGAAAACTCCCAGGGAAGCGCCGAAATCATGAAAGCGTACCGGGAATCCCAGACCGCTAAAGTACAGCCCTACCAGGCGGACGGCCGCAAGGATTTTTCCTATAAGTTCGGGGATCCCGGCAAGGTGACGGCCCGTACGGAAACCACCGACCTGGGAGTCACCCAGCTCACCCTGTCCAACGGCGTGCGCGTCAACCTGAAGCCCACGGAATTTGACAAGGACTCCATCAACATCACCTTTGCCGTGGACGGAGGGGAACTGAGCAGGCCGGAAAAAGCCTCCGGGCTGGAACTTTTTGCGAATGCCGTCATGAACGGCGGCGGTTTGAAAGACCACTCCAATGACGAACTGGCCGCCATCATGGCAGGCAAGAAGGTAGGGGTAGGCTTCTCCATGACGGACCGCTTCTTCCTGCTTTCCGGAAACACCAACAGGGAAGACCTGGAAACGCAACTCCAGCTCCAGACGGCCTACCTGATGCACCCCGGTTACCGCCAGGACGGCGTTACCCTGCTCCGGCGGGCCATTCCCATGATTTATAACAAGATGGACCATGAAGTACAGGGAGCCATGAAGAAGCAGGTTCCGGCCATCCTTTACAGGAACAATCCCCGGTTCACCTTCCCCACTCAGGAACAGCTTACCTCCTACCAGGTCAAGGACGTGCGGGACTGGGTGGATGCCCCGTTGAAAAACAACTACATGGAAGTGACCGTTACGGGAGACTTCAGGACGGAAGACATCATCCCCCTGCTGGAACGCACCGTAGGCGCAGTTCCCAAACGTGCGGAAGCTCCGGCAACGCTGGATGAAACGCTTCGCCATCCAGCCATGGCGGACTTCAATTTCTCCAAGGACCTGACCTATGACTCCTCCATTGATAAAACGATGGTCTGCCTTTTCTGGAAAACGCCCGGCGGAGAAAATAAAAAGCTGGCCCGCAGGCTGAACATGCTCAAGGCAGTTTTCTATGACCGCGTATTCAAGGGCTTGCGCGAAGACATGGGGGAAACCTACTCCCCTTCCACCGGCCTCAATATCAGTGAAACCTATCCGGACGACGGCTATATTATCACGATGAGTTCCGGCGTCATGCGCAATAAGGAGGCTGTGCGCAGCGCCATCGCCAGAATTGCGGACGACCTCGGCAAGGGAAATATCACCCAGGAGGAACTGGACCGTGCCCGTAATCCCATTCTTAACTCCATGGACCGCGCCCAGCGCGACAACGGCTACTGGACATCCCTGCTGAAAGACTCCCAGGCCAGGCCGGAACGGCTGAACCAGCAGAGGGAAAGCATTCCGGACGTAAAAGCCATCACCGTGGAAGAGGTCAACAAACTTGCCAAAGACATCTTCGGCAAGGGAGAGCATCTCAACCTGAACATTCTGCCGGATCACCCGGCTGCGGAAACTCCGCCTGCTGAAAAGCAGGCGGACAAAGCCGACTCTCCCCAAGCCGCCGTCTCCCCGGCGGCTTTTTGCGTTCGCACCACCGTCGTAAAGACTGTCAACAAAGACTCCGGCAAGAACGGATATGCCATCGTTATTTCCGAAAAAACAGCCGCTATGCCGGACTGGAAGGCCGTAGCGGACAAACTGGCTGAAAAACACGGAGGCACCATCGTCACCGTGAAGGATTCCGTATTCTCCAGGCTGGACACGCTTAAAAAAATGGCTCCCCGCTTCATGGCCGTCGTCGCGCGCCCGGAGGAAATAGACCGGGTGCTGGTGAATGACCTGCACCGCCTGAGCCGCCGGCTGGACGACGACCCTTACGGAGACTGTATCTGGGGCATTGTCACAGGATACACCCCCCAGGCCGCCATGAGAATAGCCTCTGCAACGAAGCCTCTCGTCATCAGCCGCGCCATGGGAACAACCAATGTGGATTCCTCCCGGTTCAAAGACAGCATGAGCATCACGGACTGGCAGCCCTTCCAATACCTGGAACAGCATGGTTCCAAGGGCAAAGTGACGCCGGCTTTCTACACGAAAGGCCTGAAAGAACAGGACAAGGGGGATGAAACCACGCTGGGCGTAACGCCCAAGCTTATGGAATACTGGAAACGTTATTCCCCGCAGCTCTTCGTAACGGCCTCCCACGCAACCCAGTTTAATCTGGAAATGCCCTTCGGCAAGGGCCTCATCGTTTCCGGTAACAACCGGTTCTACGCGCTGGACAAAAAACAGTTCAGGGAATTCACCACTTTTTTGCGCGGCGTGCTCTTCAACGGAAAGGAAGACGACCTGCTCTCCTTCCTTAATAGAATTAAAGCGCCGGTGATTGAAACCAGGCCGGTTCCGGCAGTCTGGGTCGCGGCGGGGAACTGTTTGATCGGAGATGCCAAGAAGACGAAAAATTCCATGGCTGTCACCGCCCTGAGCCGCTACGGTTTCAACCAGCTGGTAGGCTACACCGTCCCTTCCTGGTATGGCAAGGGCGGCTGGGGGACGCTAGGCCTTCTGTTCAGCAACCATGACGCCTCCAGCCTGGCGGAAGCCTGGTATTTGAACAACCAGTTCATTCTGGATGAGACCATGACCCGCTTCCCCAAGCTCATGGACGTCCATTTCAACTCCCCGGATATCAATGGAATCAAGAATGATCCGGACTTTGCCAGGGGCATGAACTCCGCCGGATACGGCATGGGCAAGGACCAGCTGGGGCTTATCCACGATCGGGATACCGTGGCCTTTTACGGAGACCCCGCCTGGACGGCGCGCCTGGACGAATCCCGGGCTCCGTCCCCGTGGCATATCGACTGGAATGACCCGGCAGATGCCTCCAAAGGGTTCACCGTCACAGCCAACAAAGACGCCAAAGGTCGCCTGGGAGTCTGGTTCCCCAATCGGATCAACGCCGGCAAGGCCACCGTCACCATTGGAGGAACTGCCACTCCCATTGAAAAGGCAGGCCTGCTGACCAACGACTTCCTGCTGCTCCGGGAACTGGAACTCAAAAAGGGAGAAAAAGCCGTCGTGGAAATGGAATAAGCGTGGAAGAAAAACAAGTTGCAGGGATTTTTCCCCTTCCGTCGGCGGCCAAATATCCGGCCGCCGCTCTTTTTCCATAGACAAGCAGCCTCCAAACATGGATACTCCCGATAATCAATCCACCCTATGACTGATTACTCCATTTTCTTTATCATCGCCGTAGTAGCGACGGGCGTGGGAGCGCTCCTGTTTCTCCTGTCCCTGTTCGGGCTGGGGGAACATGATCTGGACTTTGATGCGGATTCCGGCGGAGCGGACGTAGGGTTGCTGTCCATCAAATCCGGCATCGGCTTTTTTCTGGGCTTCGGCTGGGGCGGCGTGCTCGCCCAGGGTCTGGACTGGGGGATGGCCGCTTCCCTGGCGGCGGCTTTTTTCACCGGCGTGCTGATGTTCCTGATCATCGGCATCTCCATGCGTTTCATTATGAGCCTTAAATCAGACGGCACCCTGAATTATGAAACCCTCAAGGGAATGACCGGCTCCGTTTACATCAGCATTCCCGGAAACCTCCAACGCGGCGGACAAGTTACAATCGCCCATCCCAGCCAGCTGCTGTACCTCCCTGCCGTTCAGGAAGGGGAACATCCCCTGCCCTCCGGAACCCCGGTGGAAGTGGTAGCCGTCACTGCGGGAATCGTCACCGTCAAACCTCTTCATTAACAAACACCCCAATCATCATACCCCAAGACGACTATGGACAAAATCATCCCCATCGCCATTCTGGTTCTCTTCATCATTCTGACCGCTTCCTGGCTGTTCAGCCGCTACCGCATGTGCCCTCCGGACAAAATCCTCATCGTCTTCGGGAAAGTAGGCACAGGCCAGCCGGCCAAATGTTACCACGGCGGCTCCACCTTCGTGCTTCCGGTTCTCCAGTCCTATAGCTACCTGGATCTAAACCCTATCAATATTGACGTGCCCCTCCAAGGAGCCCTTTCCTCTCAGAACATACGCGTGGATGTACCCTCCTCCTTCATCGTGGGCATCTCCACCCTTCCTGAAATCATGCAGAACGCCGCTGCGCGCCTGCTGGGCCGTTCCCGGGAAGAAATCCGCAACCTGGCCGCGGAAATCATCATGGGGCAGATGCGCGTGGTGATTGCCTCCATGACCATTGAGGAAATCAACTCCGACCGCGAAAAACTCATCAAGGGCATCACGGAAGGCGTGGACGTGGAACTGCACAAAGTGGGCCTCCATCTCATCAACGCCAATATCACGGACATCCAGGACGCTTCCGGCTACATCAACGCCCTGGGCAAGGAAGCCGCTGCGCGCGCCATCAATGACGCCACCATCAAAGTGGCGGAAGAAACGCGCCGCGGGGAAATCGGCAAAGCGGAAGCGGAAAAGGACCAGACCATCCAGGTGGCGAACGCCCGCGCCATCGCCATTGAAGGCCAGAACGAAGCCCAGATTAAAATTGCGGAATCCGCCGCCAAGCTGCAAGTGAAGCAGGCGGAGGCCAAAAAGCTGGCGGAAGTGGCCCAGAAGGTGCAGGAGGCTAAAACCCTGGAAGAAGCCTACCAGGCGGAAAAAGAAGCGGAATTAAAGCGCGCGGAACGCGAACGCGCCACGCAGGAAGCCAACATCCTGGTAACGGCCCGCATTGAAAAGAGCCAGCGCGAAGTGCAGGCCCAGGCCACGGCGGAAGTACTCAAACTGGAACAGGAAGGCAAGGCGCAGGCTCTGCTCATCCAGCGCAGGGCGGAAGCGGAAGCCATCCGCCAACTGGCGGATGGCGAAGCCCAGGCTACCCTCCTGAAGAAAAAGGCGGAAGGGGAAGGCATGGAAATGGTGGGACGCGGTGAAGCGGCCGCGATTGAAGCCGTGCTGGAAGGCAAGGCCCGCGGTTTTCAGCAGATCGTCCAGGCGGCAGGTTCTTCCGAGGCCGCTTCCAACCTGCTGGTGACGGAACAGCTTACCAAGATTGTGGAGCTCCAGTCCGGTGCCATTAAGGGGTTGAAATTCGACAAGGTAGTCGTCATGGGCAATGGAGGGAACTCCTCTGTGGGAGGATTCGTCCAGAATCTGGTAACGGATACGCTGCCCCTTCATGAACTCGGCAAAAGCGTAGGGCTGGAATTGCCCGCTTTTCTGGGCAAACCCATGGAAGGGAAAACCGCAGCTTCCTCCCCTGCTCCCGCAGCCGATGCCCCGGCGGCAGATACCGCAACCACCGTCAACCCGAGTTAACCCCTCCATCCCCGCCTTCCTGACGGCAACCGCCCCGCCACCCAGGGAAGCTTCCGAACGGTGTTCCGGGAATTCCCATGGCAGGGAGGAGCGGCCGCCTGACAACCTCTCCCGTAGCCGCACAGTCGAAACAAGCGGCATACCGCATTCCGATCATAGAGAATAAGCCGGACATGCCGGTGAACCCGCAGGACAGGGAGGCACTAGACAGCCTTGTTCATATTGACGCTGGACGCATGCCGCAGCGGAAAAGCCCACTTACCGCCAGAAGGTAAACAGAGTTTGAAACATGAAAAGAGAATCCGAATGCCTGCCTTCAAACCTAACGGGCAGATGGCGAAACGCCATATTGATTCATTATCCGTCATTGAGTATTGTTGATTTTCCCTGCTCATGGTACATATCCGGGCACGCATGAGTGTTCTGCTTCATATCTGCTGTGCGCCCTGTTCCATTTCCTGCATTGAAATGCTGCGGGAAGAAGGAATGGAACCAACCGGATTCTGGTTTAATCCAAATATTCATCCGTATAAGGAATACCAGGCCAGAAAGGATACGCTGGTCGAATACGCGGCAAAAATCGGTCTGAAATTGATTATGAGGGATGAATATGGACTGCGGCCCTTCATTCGCGCCATTTACCCCTCCCTGGAAAACCGTTGCGGAACGTGTTACAGGATACGTTTTGAAGAGACTGCACGGTTTGCCGCAGAAAACGGGGTCGACGGCTTTTCTTCAACCCTGTTCGTCAGCCCTTACCAGAATCATGAATTACTGAGAAAGACCGCTGAAAAAACGGCAGAGAAATTTGGAACCCGTTTCATTTACCGTGATTTCCGCCCCGGTTTCAGAGAAGGTCAGCAAAAGGCCAGGGAACTCCGGCTGTACATGCAGAAGTATTGCGGATGCGTCTTCAGCGAAGAGGAACGTTACCTGAAAAAGAAATAACTCCATTTTACCAGGCTTTTGCCTTTTCCCCATGACCCTGCAGCAGCTAAAATATATCATCGGCATCGTCAACAGCGGTTCCATCAATGAGGCTGCCAAACGGCTTTTCATATCCCAACCCAGCTTGTCCAAAGCGGTCCGGGAACTGGAAAATGAATTGAATTTTGAGATCTTCCGCCGTTCTTCCAAGGGCATTTCCCTGTCTTTGGAAGGGACGGAATTCCTTTCCTACGCGCGCCAAGTTGTGGAACAGGCGGAACTTCTGGAACAGCGTTACCTGAATACAAAACCTCTCAAACGCCAATTTTCCATCTCGACTCAGCACTACGCTTTCGCCGTCAATGCTTTCGTCAATCTCATCAAAAAACTGAACATCCAGGAGTACGAATGGACACTGAGAGAAACGAGAACCTTCGAGATCATTGAAGATGTCCATCAATCCCGGAGCGACCTGGGTATCCTGTATCTGAATGATTTCAACAGGCAGGTTATCAGCAAGCTTCTCAAAAAGAACGATCTCTGTTTCCATCCCCTTTTCCGGGCAGAACCGCACGTCTTTGTCAGTTCGGCACATCCCCTGGCGCGCCGCAGGCAGGTTTTACTGGAAGATCTGGAAGATTACCCCTGCCTCAGTTTTGAGCAGGGAACCTATAATTCCTTTTATTTTTCAGAAGAAATTCTCAGCACCATCGTTCACAGGAAGGAAATCCATGTCAGCGACCGGGCGACCTTGTTCAATCTTCTGATAGGGCTGAACGGCTATACCATCTGTTCCGGAGTTCTCAGCGAGGATTTGAACGGCTCGAACATTATTTCCATACCGCTCAAAACCAAGGAATACATGCTGGTCGGATGGATTGACAGGGAACAATCCCGCCCAAGCCGTTCAGCCCTTCTATATATAGAAGAGCTGAAACGGGTTATCACCGAATACGGCTATGAAGTAATCCGGACTGACGATTAATTCCGGATGATGGAGGCGGTAGCTTCGCAAATACGGCCGGCGACATACGGGTTATTCATCGTATACAGGTGAATGCCATCTACTCCTTGCGCTACGAGATCGATAATCTGCTCGACGGCGTAGGCGATGCCGGCATCCCGCATTGCGATGGGGTTATGCTCAAACCTTTCCATCATACGTATAAATTTCTTCGGCAAATGGACATGGCACAGGGAAACCATCCTCTCTATCTGCTTTTTATTGACGACGGGCATGATTCCCGCTTCAAGAGGGACGGAAATGCCTGCCAGATCCAGTTTTTCCCGGTAGGCGTGAAAAATATCGTTGCCAAAGAACAACTGTGAAATGAGATGGTCCGCTCCGGCCTCCACCTTGGTCTTGAGGTGGCGAATATCATCGACTATGCTTTTTGATTCGGGATGGCCTTCCGGATAGCAGGCCGCCAGAATGTGAAAATTTCCCTGTTCCTTAATAAAGGAAATGAGATCGCTGGCATAGGTGAAATCACGGCACGGTTCTCTGTCCGGGGGCAAATCACCGCGAAGGGCCAGGATATTTTCAATTCCGTTCCGGCGGAACTGTTCCAGAAGCTCCAACACATTTCCCTTCGTCAAGCTGATGCAGGGAAGATGGGCTACGCTCTCAACCATATAATCCTTCTTGATGGAGGAGGCGATGTTAAGCGTATCGCTGGTTCCCGCGCCTCCCGAAGCACCATAGGTCACGCTGATAAAATCCGGGTTCAATCCCTGCAAAGCGCTCAGAGCATGGTAAACCGTCCCGATCGGGGAAGTCCGCTTGGGAGGAAACACCTCAAAGGAAAGAACCCTCTTTTGGGGAAACAATTCGGAAAGCTTCATGACTGGAATTCCGTACGCAGGGCTCTGGCCGCCGCCGTCATATTTTTGAGGCTGCCTATCGTTTCCTCATTGCCGCGCGTCTTTAACCCGCAATCGGGATTGACCCACAGTTTTTCCGGTAAAATCTTCCGTAGCATGCGATGGAGATTTTCCATAATTTCCGTCTCTCCGGGAATACGGGGCGAATGGATATCATAAACTCCGGGGCCGATTTCAGTCTTAAACCCGCATTCTTTCAAGGCATCGAGAATGTCCAGATTGGAACGGGAAGCTTCGAATGTGATGACATCGGCATCCATGGAATCGATTTCCCGGATAATAGCCGCAAATTCGCTATAGCACATGTGCGTATGAATTTGCGTTTCCGGCCTGACCCCGCTATGCACGAGGCGGAACGAGGGAATGGCCCAGTCCAGGTACTCTCCATGCCAGTCGGAACGACGCAGAGGCAATTTTTCTTTCAGGGCTGCTTCATCTATCTGGATGATGCCTATGCCATGCTCTTCCAATGCCAGCACCTCCTTGCGGACAGCCAGAGCAATCTGCAGGGCTTGCTCCTCCAGGGAAACGTCTTCTCTGGGGAAAGACCAGTTCAGGATCGTGACCGGCCCCGTCAGCATGCCCTTGACCGGTTTGTTTGTCAGGCTTTGGGCATAGACGGCGTACTCCACGGTAATGGGGCGCATCCAGGAAACGTCCTCCCAGACGATGGGCGGCTTGACGCACCTGGTTCCGTAGGACTGTACCCAGGCTTTTTCCGTAAAAAGGAAGCCCTGCAGGTGCTCGCCGAAGTATTCCACCATGTCATTGCGTTCAAATTCTCCATGGACGAGAACATCCAGTCCTATCTTTTCCTGCAGGGAAATGCATTCTTTAATCCTGTCAAAGTTGAATTGCCTGTACTGCTCCCCGGAAATGAGGTTCTTCCTGAATGCCGCCCGGTTGGAGCGGACTTCCGCAGTCTGGGGGAAGGAACCTATTGTCGTCGTAGGAAACAGGGGAAGGCGGAAACGGGTTTTCTGAAGCTTTTCCCGCTCTTCAAAAGACGGGAATCTCGTAAAATCGCCAGGCTTCAAGGCGAATACTTCCGCCTGGACAGCAGCATTTTTTCCTATCCTGTCCGACTGAAACAAAGCATCATTGACTTGATAAATCTTTTCTGGCTCCGCGTTCTCCAGCGAAAAAAGAAAGCTAAGGTCCCGGAGCTCCTGCAGTTTTTCTTCGGCAAAAGAGAAGTGTTTCAAAGCATATTCCGGCAGTTTCGTCTCCTGAGCGACCGTATAGGGAACATGCAGAAGGGAGCAGGAAGTCCCTATGCCTATGCGGGCACCCGTTTTTTTCAAATCGGCCAGCAACGCCAGAGTCCGGGAATAATGATTGCGCCAGATATTCTTCCCGTTGACGACGCCTGCAAGAAGAAGCTTATCTTTCGGGAAACCATATTCTTTCACCAGGGACAGCGACTGCTTTCCTTCCACAAAATCCAGTCCTATCGCATCAATATCCAATCCGGCAACCTGTTCATAGCAGTCGCGGATATCTCCGAAGTAGGTTTGAAGAATGACCTTCACCCGCCCCTTTGAAGGCAGCATGGATTCATACAAGCGGAGAAACAGGTCGATATCCTGCCTGTCCAGGTCACGGACAAGAGCGGGCTCGTCCAACTGCACCCATGCCGCGTCCAGCTCATGGAAACGGGCCAGAATAGCGGCATACGCCCGGGCCAACTCCCCGGCGACACTCTCCCGCGTGCGTCCCTCTGCCAATGAGGAAAGCGTTAAGAATGTAAACGGTCCAATCAGGACGGGTTTCGTTTCAATCCCGTATGACCGGGCTTCAAGGAATTCGTCAAAGGGTTTACTCCCGGAAATCTGAAGGGGGGCGGAATCTATCTCGGGAACCAGGTAATGGTAATTGGTATTAAACCATTTTTTCATGGCTAGAGCCTTGACATCCCCAGCCGGCCCCTGATAGCCGCGAGCCATCGCGAAATAAGTATCCAATGAAGAAATTCCCAAATCCCGGTACCGCTGGGGAACAGCATTTAACAAAACCGCAGTATCTAGCATCTGGTCGTAAAAAGAAAAATCATTGGAAGGGATGCCGTCAATGCCTGCCTCCATTTGTTTCTGCCAGTGCGTCCTGCGAAGGCGGCTTCCCGTCTCCAACAACGCCTCCGGTGCCATTTTCCCCCGGAAATACTGTTCCACGGCAACTTTGAGTTCCCGTGACGAGCCTATTCTGGGATATCCTGCAACTGATATTTTCATGGTATTTTTCAATCTGTAATGAAATGCAGGTTTCTTATAGCAAATAGCGTTATTATTCGATAATACAATTATTCTATGGCATAATATAACAAAAAGCTATAACAAATTACTGCTTGCCAGGTTCATTGACAAGAAACCGGAAGAAGGTTAGGATACGGCTTTCAACCTCTCTTCAAATAATGAATATCAAATCCGCCCTTTTGACGCTCGCCGCAACCCTTGCTCTCTCCTCCTGCAATACGATCAGTGGAATAGGAAAAGACGTGGAAGCCATGGGAAGCAAGATTGACAGCTCCTCCCAGGCCACCAGCAAGTCCATGCAATAAGGCCCGGGAAGTGCCGGACGCTGCTTCGAATCCTCTTTTAATGGAAAAGAGGCAGTACTTTACTTCCTGCCATTCTGCCCTGAATGGCAGCCATCTCCATGGGGTTCCCAACGAATTGGCATGGTCCGGCTCCATCCTGCATGGAACACGCCAAACCTTTGCGGCCATCCGGAAATCAGGGCATGCGGGCGGCAGCACATTTTTTACCGGAAAGCCGCTTCATCCGGGCGGATGAAGCGGCTTTCGTCCAAGGTCTCCACATAACCTTTTTACATGGCCCGGCTAGTGGAACGGGCGGCGGAATTAATGTCGCTGCCGACCGCTTCCACATCCTTGCCCACCCCGCCTATCGTATTGCAGGAAACGCACCCCAGAAGGGTGGCGATACTCAGAATAATCAATTTGCTTTTCATCGTTTTATTGGAAGAGTTCCGAGTAATCAGACTCCATTCCTCCGCCCCCCGTTCAAAGAACCGGCAATCATGCCACAAAGCCCCCTGTCATTCTCCGTTCTTGCCATGCGTTCCCAAAACACTTAAAAAACATGCGCCAAAGGAAAAAATGCCGGGCGGACATTCCGCCCCATTACCCGGAACCATTACTATTTACTACCAAGATGATTAAAGTAGCCATTGTAGGATACGGCAACATCGGGAAATACGCTGTGGACGCCTTGCGCGCCGCTCCCGATATGGAACTGGCAGGTATCGTGCGCCGCCCCGGCAGCGAAGCTGTACACGGCATCAAGACCGTAAACGACGTGGAGGAACTGGGCCATGTGGACGCGGCCCTGCTCTGCACCCCCACCCGCAGCGTGGAAGAAACGGCCCTGCCTCTGCTCGCCCGCGGCGTCAACACAGTAGACAGTTTTGATATTCACGGGGACATCGTGGCCCTGCGCCGTTCCCTGGGAGCCCAGGCAATCAAGCATGACGCCGTCTCCATCATTTCCGCCGGCTGGGACCCCGGAACGGACTCCGTCATCCGTACCCTGATGCTGGCTATGGCTCCCAAAGGCATCACGTACACCAACTTCGGCCCCGGCATGAGCATGGGCCACAGCGTCGTGGCGCGTTCCAAGGAAGGAGTGGCGGACGCTCTCTCCCTCACCATCCCCACGGGTTCCGGCGTACACCGCCGCATGGTTTATGTGGTGCTGAAAGAAGGCGCCAAATTCTCCGACGTGGAATTCGCCATTAAATCAGATTCCTACTTCAGCCATGACGACACCCGCGTGCTGCAGGTGCCCGACATCGACGTGCTGAAAGACATGGGCCACGGTGTGCTGATGGAACGCAAGGGCGTTTCCGGCTCCACGCAGAACCAGATGTTCACGTTTGAAATGCGCATCAACAATCCGGCCCTGACCGCCCAGGTCATGGTGGCTTCCGCCCGCGCCAGCATGAAACTGGCTGCAGGCTGCTATACGCTGCCGGAAATTGCCCCGATGGATTTTCTGCCGGGCGACCGCGAAGAATTGATTGCCCAGCTGGTCTAATCCGGAGCATTCCGGACACACGGTGCCCGGGGCGCTCCTGTCGCCCCTGTTCCGCAGGCCTTCCTTTATCCTCCGGTCCTCAACCGGAGGATTTTTATTGCTCCACAACGACCAGCCTGCCATTGACGACCTTCACCCGGGCCGGAGTACGGGTCCGTTCCGTCCAGTCCCACGCTCGGGCCATGTCCGCCCAAAAGGCGGCGTGGGGAGAATCCTTTTCCTCTGACAAACGCGCCGGAGTGGGCACGAAGGGATAAATCTGCACGGGAACGTTTTTTTGCCCATGAACCAGAGCCTGTTCCACCATGGTATAAATCTCCTCAATTCCGGAATCGGTCATCGCCAGGCAGCCGATGGAAACATCCCGGCCATGCACCATGATGAAGCTTCCCGTCCGGTTCAGGGAGCGGTCATAGGCATTCGGATACCCGATGTTGAAAGACAGATGGTAATTGCTCCGGGGATTGAGCCCGGACGGTTCCACTTCATAAAAACCTTCCGGCGTTTGCCTGTCCCCCTCCTTCTCCTTGGGACCCAGTTTTCCGGACCATGCGGCAATCGGATAGCGCTTGGCAAGCATGTAGCATTCCGCCTTGTCCGGTTTCACCCACAGTTCCAGGACGGAGTCTTCCTTTACGGCCCGTAAAAACACAGGACTTCCCACCCTGGCGCCGCACGGCTCCAGAAAGGAATTCAGCACGGGCGTTACCCGTTTCCGCGCGATATCCGCACGGTTGGAGGATTTTTCTGCACATGCCATATTGAAAGCCGCTACGGCGGAAACCAGCAGAACCAGCCCCAGCAAGGACAGGACTACATTCTTCTTCATAAATCATCTATAATGGCGGTTTTTGTTTTGACAAGCAGAAAACCAGCCGGTTCTCTCCGAAGAAGGAAAAGGAAAAAACGGCGGAAAAAGAAGACGGAAAGAAAAGCGGTTCCTGAGAAAGGCGCCCTTCGCGAAGCTGTCCCCGGATAGAATCCATGTCTGTGCTGGAAATGCAGCCTCCGGAGAAGTATCATCGGCCCTCAGAACATCAGCGGAAGACCGACCTATAAACGCCATGGAAATAAACAACCTTCTTCCCATCACTACACGGAAGGAATTAAGAATATGGCTGGAAAACAACCACCTCACTTCCTCCTGCTGCTGGGTTCTCACAACGAGAAAACCTTCCCCACATGCCCTCCTTTACCTGGATGCCGTGGAGGAAGCCCTGTGCTTCGGATAGATTGACAGCACCCGCAAAAAGACGGCCTCCGGTTTCCTGGCCCAGCGTCTCACTCCCCGATCCAGAAAAAGTAAATGGTCCGAACTGAACAAGGAACGCGTCCGCCGCCTGGCCAGGCTGGGACTAATGACGCCCCACGGCGAAAAATGTCTGCCGGAAATGAATCCGGAAACGTTCCGTATTGACTCGTATATTTTACAGCTCCTTCAACAGGATCCGCTTATTTACGCCAATTTCCTGGCGTTTCCCCGGCTATACCGCCATGTGCGCCTGGATACCATTCAAATTAAAAAAAACCAGCCGGAACTGTTCTGCAAGCGCCTGGAAAAATTTCTGAAGAATACCCGTGAAAACAGGATGTACGGAGAATGGCACGACGGAGGACGGCTGCTGGAAAAGTAGACGCCAGGATCCCGCCATTTCCCTGCCGGACGAGCTC
>OLZZ01000643.1_pt1 | contig 14411 bp, 13 predicted proteins | sample 1673571 | NCBI WGS metagenome assembly OLZZ01 (sample SAMEA103958115, study PRJEB25191) | human gut metagenome | biome: human-associated habitat [ENVO:00009003]; feature: intestine environment [ENVO:2100002]; material: feces | place: Germany | collected 2013/2015 | reverse complement strand
AAGTATTGGTTACAGAATGAACTAGAAAAGGACAAATTTTTAAGAATATTAACTGAAAATCAAGCAAAAATGAATGAGAATAATAATCTAGAAAACATGTTCAAAAAAGGAAAAAATGAACAATTTACAGATATTAAAGCAGAGAATGAGCCAGTGAATAATATCCAACTTGTTCGAGTCGAAAAATGGTATAATAAAGTTATTAGATTTTTTAAAAGGATTTTTAATATAGGGGATAAGAAATAATGACAGAAGAAGAATTAGAAGAATATAGTCAGTTAAATGCAAATGAACAAATTGAAAAAGTAGAAGATTTAGTAAAAAATTTAGGAGGCAAATAATATGTCAAAAGAAAAGTTATTTCCATTAGCAAAAAGTGAGGGAGAAAGTGAAGTAGAGCGGTTGCTTGAAAGAGTTATAGATCGTGATAAATTCTCCTACAACGATGCTAAGGCATTTGCGATTATCTATCAAAACTTAGCACCAGGTGATGTTGCTGGTAAAATTTCTGCAATTAGAGTTAAAAAATTTATGAAGGACTTCATTCAAAAAGATAATCCTAGTATCTATAAAAAGATGTGCATATTTTATGGATTGTCTGAGGAAGAGTATGATGAAAAAAAGCGTTCAAAGATAAATAATTTGATACAGAATTATATGGACGGTATACGTTCAGTTGAGAACGCAATGAGTTATTCTGTATCCTTCGAAGAGGCAGCAAACAAGATGGCATCAAAGCTTGATGCTCCGGAAGAAATGTCCGTCGTAGAAAGAGTAAAATGGATAAGACTTTGGTTTATTGTAATTAGAAATCAAGAGCTGTTCTATAACGAGATAGACGGAAATGGCAAAGTAAGAGGAATTGATGTTACTCGGGATGTAAACAATATGTATATTTTCCCTGAATCAATGATTTTACTGAATGAATCATTTCTGTCAAAATTAGATGATGGAGAAATTCTTTATGATATGATTAAAGCATTTATTGATTCATATCCTAAAGATGTCCAGCGCGCTGTCTACAGGTTTGCGGAACTGGATGGAGTTAATCGCCCAGACTCCTGCAGACTTGGAAGAATTAGAGAAGACGTAAAGAAAAAGTTATTCCCTAATTCGTGGAGATCGTCAACTTCATTTTTCATGTGCAAGACAGGGATAAAATATATGATTCCAAAACATTTAGAAATGGCTGTACTTGCATATAAAAATGGGGGCATTGCTAATATGCCAGTTCTTAAAGTTGAAATTCCGGATGTCTTTAACGCTTACAAAAAGCGTAAGGTTACAGCTTATAAATATGGGGAAACTCAGGTAAATGGTAACACCGTTGAACTTGGGGTAACTTGTGAGCAAGAACTTATGCTATATGTCAACCTCCACAAGTGGCTTATGATGCATCCGAGGTTTAAGTTTGGCAAAGAAGATAAAACTCTGGAAGAATATGGTCTCGCAGAATTACTGCTTGATGAAAAAGAAATTATGAGCACTTGGATTTTGGAGCAGGGGTTTGCGAATTCTGAGGAAGATATCAACTGGAAATTGGCAGAAAAGGTTTTGAACCCAAAAGAGAACATATCACTTTTTAAGGAATGGTATGATGGAAAAATAAGTAGCGACACTGTTTGCGAGAAAATCGGATTTAATTCCGAAAAACTTGCTAGAATGTGTTTAAGCTTGAAAGGACTTGTTCTTTTAGACAAGAACACTTTGAACCAAGCATTAAAAAGAGTAAAAATGTTTGGTCTTGAGCAGTCACTAAAAAGTGATAAGCTCTATGTGAGGTTGTATGAGTTTTTAAAAGAAACTTGTATGCCGTGCGGTCCTAAAAAAAGGCCAATTGCAAGTTATGGTATAAAATACTAACAAAAACCCTCTGCTGTGCGTTGCATAGCAGAGGGTTTTTGGTTAGTGGAAGAGATCGTATAACTCTTCTTTCAGCTGGGCTGAAAGTGAATTATACTTATCTTCTTTTCTTGCATCGAAATCTCTCAAGAAGAAAGACACATCACTCGGACCGATGTTATCAATCTTCAGAAAGTTTTCGATCGCGTAATCATATGCAGCAAGGAAGTCCATAGCACGTATTCTTTCTGATGTGATGTCTGCTTTGTTGGTAATGCTAGACTCACTCACATAAGTGTAGTTATATCCAACATAGTCAATACCAACAACTGTAGCAGCTTTTGCAATCAACAAAGGTATAAGTGCAAGGTCTTCGTGGCATCTTAACTGTGGAAGAAAGAGCAGTTCGGCAAAAACTGATTTCTTTATAGCAAAAAGCCAATACAATGCATACTTTTTGTCAGGTTTGGACCATAACTTTAAGGCCTCCATACCCGGCATAACACGATACAATTTCGAATGACAGTTGTATCGTTGGTGATCTTTTTCGGGGTTGTCACCAACGAGTTCACATTGGAATCTGATAATTTCGGGAAATCCAAATTTACAGATTACCTCTGCAAGCCTATCGAGCAACTCCGAATTGATGGTATCATCTGAATCAACTTGGAGAATGTATTCACCAGTTGCAAGAGAGATACCACGTCTACGAGTTTCCGATACTCCAGAATTAGGAAAGCTATACAGCTTAATTCTGGGGTCATTTTCTGAAAAACTTTTCACAATTTCCGTGGTTTCATCGGTAGAACCATCGTTTACGATGATTACCTCAAAATCGGGAAAAGATTGTGTTATAATGCTTTCCAGACATTCCCGTATAGTCTTTGCAGAATTATATACTGGAATGATAATCGAAAATAAAGGTGTTGACGCCATACTGATCATCCTTTCTGTCAACAGGGTTAATATATACATTATATTATGTAAAATCAATTTAGTCAATTGTATTATGGAATAAATTGTGATATATTAGTATAACTAAAATACGGAGGTATGCTATGAAATATAAAGAATTAATAGATAAAATGACTTTAGAAGAAAAAGCAAGTTTATGTGTGGGAGGAGATTATTGGCATAGTAAAGCTATAGAAAAGCTTAATATTCCAAGTATTACAATGTCAGATGGACCACATGGACTAAGAGTGCAAAAAACTAAAGCAGATAATTTAGGAATTAATGAAAGTGAAATTTCGACTTGTTTTCCTGCTTCATCAACAATAGGAAACAGTTGGAATAAAGAAACTGCATACATGTTAGGAAATACTTTAGGAGAAGAAGCAGCTTATGAGAATGTAGATATTGTTTTAGGACCTGCAATAAATATAAAGAGGACACCATTATGTGGAAGAAATTTTGAGTATTTCTCAGAAGATCCATATTTAACAGGAGTATTAGCAAGTGAATATGTAAAAGGATTGCAAACAAATGGGGTAGGAGCTTGTGTAAAGCATTTTGCAGCAAATAACCAAGAAAATAGAAGAAGAACAATAAATGCAGTTGTAGATGAAAGAACTTTAAGAGAGATTTATTTAAAAGCCTTTGAAAAGATTGTAAAAGAAGCAAAGCCATGGTCTATTATGAGCGCATACAATAAACTTAATGGAACATATTGTAACGAAAACCAAGAATTAATGAATATCTTAAGAAAAGAATGGGAGTTTAATGGTTTAGTTATAACTGATTGGGGAGCAGAAAATGATAGAGTTTCTGGACTACTTGCAGGTAATGAAATAGAAATGCCTGGTGGCAGAGGAAATGGTGTAGAAGAAATAATAGAGGCAGTTAAAAATAAAAAAGTATCAGAAGAATATCTAAATGAAGTAGTTAGTAGAATTTTAGAATATGCATTTAAAGGTGCAGAAAGAGAATCTTTAAAAGAATATAATAGACAAGAACACCATAATATAGCAAGAAAATTAGCAGAAGATTCTATTGTTTTATTAAAAAATGATGAAGATATTTTACCAATAAAAAATAAAAAAGTAGCAGTTATAGGAGATATGGCTAAAAGACCAAGATATCAAGGTGCAGGTAGTTCTACGATAAATCCATATAGATTGACTAATTTATTAGATTGTTTAAAAGAGCAAGGTATAGAATGTAGTTATGCACAAGGATATGAAAGGGTAGAAAGCGAAAATGATGTAACTTTAAGAGAAGAAGCTATAAAAGTAGCTAAGAATAGTGAATTAGTAATACTATGTGTTGGACTTACAGAAAATTTTGAATCAGAAGGAATGGATAGATTTACATTAGATATTCCAGCTAATCAAAATAAATTAATAGAAGAAATTTGCAAAGTAAATAAAAAAGTTGTAATTGTACTTTCAAATGGTTCACCAATTTTAATGCCATGGAAAGATAATGTACAAGCGATAATTACAGGTTACTTAGGAGGAGAAGCTGGGGCAGAGGCAATGGTAAATTGTTTAACTGGAAAAGTAAATCCTAGTGGAAAACTTGCAGAAACATATCCATTAAGTTTAGAAGATACACCTTGCTACAATTATTATCCAGGAACAGAAGTAAGTGTAGAATATAAGGAAAGTATTTATGTTGGGTATAGATATTATGACAAAATAAGTAAGAATGTTTTATTCCCATTTGGATATGGGTTAAGTTATACGACTTTTGAATATTCTAATTTAAATGTAGATGAAGCTGAAGAAAACATCATTGTAAGGTTCAAAATAAAAAATACAGGAAAAGTAGCAGGAAAAGAAATTGCACAAGTATATATAGGACAAGAGAATCCAAAGATATTTAAAGCAAAGAAAGAATTAAGAGGATTTGAGAAAGTTGAATTAGAACCAGAAGAAGAAAAAGAAGTAATGATAAAAATAAGTAAAGATGAATTAGCTTATTATGATGTAGACCAAAATAAATGGAATATAGAAAAAGGAACATATAATATCTATGTAGGGAAAAATGTAGAAGATATTGTTTTAAATGCTAATCTAGAGCTAGATGGTTCTAATATAAATAAAGAAGTCCCAAGTGTATATATGTCTGGAAATATTGAAGATGTTAGTGATACTGATTTTGAAGAAATATTAGGACATAAAATACCTACAAGATATATTGAGCTAAAAGATTTAACAGTTGAGAACACCTTAGAGCAATTTAAAAATACCAAAATAGGTAAAAAAATCTTTGACCACGAAATGGAAAAAATGGATAAATTAATGAAAGAGCAAAATGTAAATAAAGCAACAAAGGTAATGATGGATTTGCAAAAACCACTAAAGAAATTCTATGAAAAGAAAAGTAGTAAATATACCAAAGAGATGGTGGAAGAGTTTATAAATACAGCCAAAAAAGATGAAGAAAATTTTGACTTGGATTTTGTCAAGTTATATTTAAAGTAGAATAGGAGATAATTAGAAAAACTGAAAGGAGAAAATATAAATTGATAAAAGCAGTTTTTATAGACATTGATGAAACATTGACAAATTCAAAAAGAGAAGTGACCGAAAAAACTCTAAATCAAATAAAAAGATGCATAGAAAAAGGAATTCTAATAATATTAACTTCTGGAAGGGCTAGGAAAGATGCAATAAATTATCAAAAGCAAATAGGGACAAGTCCATATATTATCTCATCAAATGGAGCTTCTTGTTATGACGAATTAAAGAAAAAAGAAATTTTTAGTGAACCAATTAAAAAGAAAGTAGTAAAACAATTATTAGAATATGCACACGAAAATGGATATACGATAAAATTTAATTATAATGAAGAAATGGTTTTAAACAAGGCGGCATATCCAGACGAAAAGGATAAAGAGAAAACCATACAAGAATTAGAAAATATTATAGAAAACGAAAATATTGTGCAATGTGTAGTATCAAGTCCTGATATTGAAAAAATGTTGGAATTAAAAAGATATTTGGCAAAAAAATTTATGATATAAAGATAGTAAACGAATCAAAAAAGTTAAAAAATCCTGAATTAAAGCCAAGTAAAAACTATTATTGTGATATAACTTCTGCTACTATCTCAAAAGGCAAGGCAGTACATATGATATGTGAATATTTAAATTTAACGGGCAAAGAAATTATAACAATTGGAGATGGAGAAAATGATATTTCTATGTTTAATACAACTCCAAATTCAGTTGCAATGGGAAATGCATTAGAATATATAAAAAAACAAGTAAAATATATAACTTCATCAAATGACGAAGATGGAGTAGCAAAAGTATTAGAAAAATTATAAAAATATAGTCCCCGAAAGAAGTAGAAATTTTCTTTCGGGGATTTTTGTTATTTAAACAAGCTGTTGGCACATAGAATAGTAAAAAGAAATTTACTAGTAAGAGGTGTAAAATGCAAACTGTATCTAGCATAAAAAGTAAAAAAATGATGTTATGGATTATAATTGTTTCTGCAATATTACTTATATTATTAATAGTAAGACTGGCTGTTATCCAATTTGTAGATGGGAATAAATTAAAACAGCTGGCATATGAACAACAAACATTGAATAGAAAGATAACCTCAAAAAGAGGGACAATATATGATGCTACAGGAGAAAATATACTTGCTCAAAGCAGTACGGTAGAAACTGTTACTGTCAATTCTATAAATATTCCAGAAGATAAAAAAGAATTGGTAAGTAAAGCATTGGCAGATATATTAGAATTAGATTATGAAGAAACATTAAAAAAAGTACAAAAAAGGAGTTCTATCGAAACTATTGCTAAGAAAGTAGAGAAAGATAAAACAAATGAACTAAGGCAATGGATGAAAGATAATAATATTGAAGCTGGAATAAATATAGATGAAGACACTAAAAGGTATTACCCATATAGCACATTAGCATCACAAGTTATAGGCTTTTGTGGAAGTGATAATCAAGGGTTAGATGGAATAGAAGCAAAATATGATGATATTTTAAAAGGAAAAAGTGGGCAGATAGAAAAACTAACAGATGCAAAAGGTGGAGATATGCAGCAATTAGAAGAAACATATGTAGCAGCAGAGAAAGGAAAAGATTTAGTCCTAACTATAGATTTAACTATTCAATCAATTGCAGAAAAATATCTTGAAAATGCATGTATAGATAATGAATGTACAGATGGTGGAAATGTAATTATTATGAATCCAAACAATGGGAATATTTTAGCGATGGCTACATATCCAAACTATGATTTGAATAATCCATACGAATTAGAAAATAGTGAAAATATGGATAGTAGTGAAAAGAATAAACAGTTACAAGCTAAATGGAGAAATAAAGCAATTGCAGATACATATGAACCAGGTTCTACTTTTAAATTAATAACTTCTTCTGCAGCATTAGAAGAGGGAATAACAACTACCGATAAAGAAGGAGAATTTAATTGTGGTGGTGGAATAGAGATTGCAGGTGTTAGAATAAAATGTTGGAGATATTATAGACCACATGGAACCCAGAGTTTAAGGCAAGCTCTTATGAATTCATGCAACCCTGTATTTATTGCATTAGGGCAAAAAATAGGTAAAGATAAATATTATGATTACTTAGAAAAATTTGGATTTTTTAAGAAAACAGGAATTGACTTGCCAGGAGAAGCTAAAGGAATATTTCTAGCTAAAGATAAAGTTGGACCAGTAGAATTAGCAACAATAAGTTTTGGTCAAAGATTTGAGGTAACACCATTGCAGATGGTAACTGCAGTTTCTAGTATAGCTAATGGTGGAGAATATATAGAACCTAGAGTAGTTAAAGAAATAATTGATTCCGAAACAGGAGAAAAACAAGAAGTAGAAGTAAAAAAAGGAGATAGAGTAATATCAGAAGAAACAGCAAATAGTGTGCTTAGTATGATGCAATCTGTAGTCGAAGATGGAACAGGAAGAAACGCACAGGTACAAGGATATTTAGTTGGTGGTAAAACAGGAACATCAGAAGACGGAGTTAATACAAATAAATATGTAACTTCATTTATGGGAGTAGCACCAATTTCTGACCCACAAGTTGTAATTTTAGTTACTTTATATAATCCAACAGGAGAAGGGGGACACCAAGGAGGAGGTGTTGCTGCCCCAGTAGGAGGGCAAATATTAGGAGAAGTATTGCCATATCTAGAACTTAAGCAGGATAAAGAAACAGAAGAGGGAGAAAAAGAAGAAGTAGAAATGGCTGAAATAAGAAATAAAACAGTGAAAGAAGCCAGAGAAATTTTAAAAGAATTAGGATTAGAGCTAGAGATAAATAATTTAACCGAAGAAATCAACGAAAACGAGACTTATGTAAAAGAACAAATTCCAAAACCAGGAATAAAAATAACAAAAGAAACAAAAGTTTATATTGATATATAAAACTAGTTGCTATATAATGTATTCGTAAAATTGTATAAAATGGAGGTATATTTTATGAACCTTAAAAATATATTAGCAGGTATTGAAGGTATAAAAGCTAAAGGAGATATTGATATAGAAATAAATTCTGTAAAAAATGACTCTAGAAAAGTAGAAAATGGGGACTTATTTATTTCTATAAAAGGGTATGAAACAGACGGAGCAGATTATGTAGGAGAAGCAGTAGAAAAAGGAGCAAAAGCAGTATTAGTAGAAGAAGGAACAAATTTAAAAGAACTAAAAATAAAAGATGATACAACTTTATTAGTTGTTCCAGATGCAAGGCTTGCGATGGCTCAAATTGCTTGCAATTATTATGACAATCCATCTAGAAAATTCCAATTAATAGGTGTAACAGGAACAAAAGGTAAAACAACAACTACATATATGATAAAATCTATGTTAGAAAAAAAGGGATTAAAAGTTGGATTAATAGGAACAATCCACAACTATATTGGTGCAGAAGATTTAGGAGATAGTGAAAGAACAACGCCAGAAAGCTTAGAATTACAAGAACTATTTGCAAAAATGGCAGAAGCTAAATGTGATGTTGTAGTTATGGAAGTATCATCACAAAGTTTAAAATTAAATAGAGTATATGGTTCAGATTTCAATATAGGAATCTTTACAAATTTATCAGAAGAACACATAAGCGAAAAAGAACATGCAGATATGAAAGAATATTTCGAGACAAAATGCAAATTATTTACTATGTGTAAAAGAGCATATATAAATGCAGATGATTTATATGCTATAAAACTTCCTAAATTAGTACCAGGACCAGAATATATAACATATGGTATAGATAATTATTCTAAGATATTAGCTAAAGATATCACAATAACAAACTCATATGTAGATTTTAGAGTAAAAATAGGAGAAAGAAATGAAAGAGTAAAAGCATGTATACCAGGAAGATTTAGTGTATATAATTCTTTGGCAGCTATCGCTGTTGCCTTACAATTTGGCTGTGATGCAGATACGATAAAAGAAGGTTTGGTAGAAGTTAGAGTGCCAGGAAGATCAGAAATGATAGATAATAAACTAGAAATTCCTATAATGATTGATTATGCGCATTCTCCAGAAAGCTTAGAAAGCATTTTAAATGCTGTAAAATCATATACAAGAGGAAGAGTAATTTGTGTATTTGGTTGTGGTGGTAATCGCGATAAAAACAAAAGACCTCTAATGGGAGAGATTGCAGGAAGAATAAGTGATTATACTATTATTACATCAGACAATCCAAGAGATGAAGAACCTTCAGAAATTATAAAAGAAATAGAAGAAGGCATTAAGAAAACCAAAGCAAATTACAAAGTTATAGAAGATAGAAAAGAAGCTATAAAAGCTGCAATAGAGATGGCAAATAAATTAGATATTGTAGTAATAGCAGGAAAAGGTCATGAAATGTACCAAGAAGTAAAAGGAAAGAAAAATGAATTTAACGAGAAAAAAATAGTAATAGAAATTACAGATGAGCTAAAGAAAAAACAAGAAGAAAAGAGCACAAAAAAGAAAAAGTAAGGGTGAGAGATTAAATGAATTTGCAGATAAAAATATTATTGGTAGCCTTTGGCGTAGCCCTAATACTAGGAATAATTATTTTACCAATATTAAGAAGATTAAAAGTAAGCCAACAAGAAAGAACAGAAGGTCCAAAGTCACATTTGTCTAAAAAAGGAACTCCAACGATGGGAGGAATTATATCTATAATAGCAATTACATTGTTAAGTATAGGTGTTATGCTAATTTATTATATGGATGATCAAGCAGATATTGTAAAAAGGATAATTCCTTTATTGTTTGCAACATTGGGCTTTGGAATAGTTGGATTTATAGATGATTTTAAAAAAATGGTATTAAAAAATACAGATGGATTAAAACCAACATATAAAATGTTAGGATTGTTAGTAATTTCTGTATGTTTTGTATTGTATTTATTAAATGTATTAAATATAGGAACAGATATTTACATTCCAATAATAAAAACTTTTGTAAATATTCCTGTTTGGATTTATATACCTTTTGCAATTATAGTAATGCTTGCTACTACAAATGCTGTTAACTTAACAGATGGTATAGATGGGCTAGCTACAAGTGTAACAACAATTATAGTTGCATGTTTAACAGTAATAGGAGTTATCTTTGATGTAAAAGAAATTATTATATTTGGAACAATAGTATGTGGATGTAATTTAGCATTTTTAATATTTAATTTACATCCTGCGAAAATGTTCATGGGGGATACCGGTTCTTTAATGCTAGGTGGTGTAATTGCTGCAATGGCGCTTGTTCTTAAAATGCCATTATTATTAATTGTTATCGCATTAATTCCAGTATTAGAGACACTTTCTGTAATGATTCAAGTTACATATTATAAAAAAACAGGAAAAAGAATTTTCAAGATGACACCAATTCATCATCATTTTGAATTATCTGGATGGAGTGAGAATAAAATTGTAACAGTATTTAGTTTAATTACATTAATCCTTTGTGTAGTTGGATTGAATATTATCTAATAAAGGAGATAAGAATGGCTAAAAATAAAAAAGTAAGAAAATTTTCGAAATTTGCAAATAATCAACTGGATTTTATCTTATTAATAACTGTTATATTATTATTATCTCTAGGTCTAATAATGGTACTTTCAGCAAGTTCACCTACATCTCTTGCAGAAACAGGAGATGATAGTTATTCATATTTTAGAAAACAAGCAGGTTTTGCCATAGTTGGTGTTATCGCAATGCTATTTATTTCTAAAATTGATTATAGGTTTTGGAAAAAATTTTATAAGATTGCATATATTGGTTCAATAATATTGCTACTAATGGTAGTAATACCTAAAATAGGTGTTGAGGCTGGTGGGGCGAGAAGATGGATAAATTTAGGGGTACAATTCCAACCATCAGAACTTGCCAAAATAGGATTAATTATATTTTACGCGAGCTATTTATCAGACCATAAAGATGAATTAAGAGACTTTAAAAAAGGTTTCATTAAACCACTATTATATTTAGTCCCAATAGTGTTAATTCTAATATTAGTCCAAGATCACTTAAGTGCTACAATTATAATAGTATTAGTTGTTGGAATAATGATGCTTATGGCAGGTGTAAGACCAATGTATTTTGCAACTGTCGGAAGTGCTACAGCAGTAGCAGGTGTTGCAGGGTTATATGCTATGGCAAAGTTTACTAGTAAAGGTGCATTTAGAATTGCGAGAATAACATCATTTTTAAACCCTTGGGCAGATAAACAAGGTGATGGTTGGCAAGTAATACAGAGTCTATATGCAATAGGTTCAGGTGGATTGTTTGGAGTTGGATTAGGTCAAAGTAAACAAAAATACTTATATATATCAGAACCACATACAGATTTTATATTTGCAGTTTTGGCAGAAGAGTTAGGATTTGTTGGTTGTGCAATAGTTATTGCTTTATTTGGAATATTTATATGGAGAGGTGTTCTTGCAGCAATGAAAGCTCCGGATATGTTTGGAAGTTTAGTAGCAGTAGGAATTACATCTTTAATAGGCTTACAAGCGATAATAAACATAGCGGTTGTAACATCATCTATGCCAGTAACTGGAATGCCATTACCATTCTTTAGCTATGGTGTAACTTCATTATTAATATTATTGTGTTCAGTAGGTATATTGCTTAATATATCACGAGCAGGCTCAAAGATTTAATATGAGATAATAGAAAGGGTAATAATATGAAAGTAATAATAGCAGCATCACAAACAGGTGGACATATAAATCCAGGTATTGCAATAGCAAATAAAATAAAAGAAGAGAATAAAGATGCAGAAATAATTTTTATTGGAACAAAAAGAGGTCTAGAAAATGATTTAGTTCCAAGAGCAGGTTATAAATTAAGAACGATTGAAGCTTATGGAATCGTAAGAAAAATTTCTATAGATAATTTTAAGAAAATGCTAAAAACTTTAAAAGGTTATGGAGAAGCTAAAAAAATTTTAAAAGAGGAAAAGCCAGATATTGTAATAGGAACAGGTGGATTTATTTGTGGGCCAGTGCTTTTAGCAGCAGCAAAACAAAAGATTCCTACAATGTTACATGAAAGCAATGCTTTTCCAGGTGTTACAGTAAAATTATTAGCTAAAAAAGTGGATACAATTTTGATTGGGTTTGAAGATGCAAGAGCTAAAATTCATGATGCAAAAAATATAGTTTTAACAGGAACACCTACAAAATTTAAAGAAATACAATATAGTGACAAAGAGAAAGAAGAATTCTTAAAAGAAAACAATTTACAAAAAGATAAAACTCTAATTTTAGTGTTTGGTGGAAGCCAGGGAGCAAGACCTATAAATAATGCATTAGAAGAGATAATAGAGAAAAAATTAAATAAAGACTATCAAATTTTATGGTCAGTAGGTCAAAGCCAATACGATATAATAAAAGAAAATTTGGCTAAGAAAAATATAGATATAACCCAAATAGAAAATGTAAATGTGGTACCATATATATATGATATGCAAAGAGCGATGGCAGTAGCAGACTTAATTGTTTGTAGAAGTGGTGCGATGACTATAACAGAAGTATCAATTTCAGGACGTCCAGCCATATTTGTACCATTATCATTTGCAGCAGAAAACCATCAAGAATATAATGCGAAAGTTTTAGTAAATGAAGGAGCTGCTAAAATAATCCATGATAATGAAATAAATGGAGAAGCACTTAACAAAATGATAGAGGAAACTATAAGTGATAAAGAGAAGCTAAAAGAAATGGGTAATAATGCTAAAAAGATAGTTATGAAAGATGTAGAAAATAAAATATATAATGAAGTAGAAAAATTAATTAACAAAAGATAAAAGGAGGGTTGCAACATGAACGGGGTATTTTTAGGAGGAAAATTACAAGAGATTTCTTCGGTAGACACAAATTTTATAAAACAAGAAGTTAATTCTTTAACGTCACAAGAAACCGAAATACAAAATAGAATAGACGAGCATATAGAAGAGTATTTAGATTGTATTAGGAGGAAGATATAATGAGTGTAGGTAGTGTTGCAATAAAAGGAGCAAAAACAGTAGGAAAATATTCATTAAAAGGATTTGAAAAAGGTGGAAAATTTATAGGAAGAAATTCTTTAGCATTATTAGGAAATGTAGTAAAGAGTAAACCTGTAAAGCAAGTAGCAGGGATAGGAATGACTATTGGTGCAATGTATCTTTTTGGACCAGCTATAATTACTGCAAAATTGTTTAAAGATTTAGTTATCGATAATTGTATTTTTAATAAAAACAAATCTGTTATGGATTCAGTTAAATCATCAATTGAAATGACTAAAGATACAATGCAAAAAACAATTGCAGATCCTGTATTAGATTCTATAGGAAATGGAATAAGACATGCAGGCGATAAGATTTTTGATAAGGGTGGTGAAAGATAATGCCTAATATTACGAAAGAGGACTTTAAACAAGATTTACAAGAACTTGTAGAAATAGAGAATCAAAAACAAATGAATTTAGCAGTACTATTCGAAAATTCATTAGCAAACAGCAAAGAAATAAGATTAACAGAATTTAAAGATAGACTTTATATTCAAGCAAATTATTATAATACATTAGAAAAATATCAATTAGAAATTGATGATTTAGTAACACAGTATAAAAAACAATTGGACAAGTTATTTGATGTTTGTAGCACAAGATATATAAATATTCAAAGAGAATTAGCAACTGCAGTACAGTCAGAGATAATTGTTGTAACTAATATTAGTATTAACAAACAAAATTTAGAAAAAGCTATAGAAGAAAATGATGCAGAAAAAATACATTATTATACAAATAAAATTAATGCTTCTATTCAAAAGAAATTAAATTATGAGACTATTGTAAATGAATGCAATAGTAGATTAGAAGCTTGTATAGATCAAATTAATGATTTTTCAGAGAAAATAAAGATAGATGAGAATGTAAATGTAGCCAAAAAAGAGAAGAACAGGATTTTAGAATTCTTTAATAAATTGATAAAGAATTTAAATAGAAAGAAAAACTTCGAAAACTATGTATTAAAGCCATCAGAAAACCATATAGAACGTTTAACAGACGAGGTAGACAAATCAATAGGAAACTTATATAATCAAATTTTTGAATTTGCAGTACAAATGAAAGATAATAAAGATAAAATTAATAT
>OLZZ01000634.1_pt1 | contig 14521 bp, 11 predicted proteins | sample 1673571 | NCBI WGS metagenome assembly OLZZ01 (sample SAMEA103958115, study PRJEB25191) | human gut metagenome | biome: human-associated habitat [ENVO:00009003]; feature: intestine environment [ENVO:2100002]; material: feces | place: Germany | collected 2013/2015 | reverse complement strand
TAATAAAGAGAATGATCCGGCATCTGCAAATGCAGCATTCTGGACCTTAAAGACGGTACTGACAGAGGCATTAAAGCTGTTACATCCATTTATGCCGTTTATCACAGAGGAAATCTTCTGTACGCTTCACCCGGAAGAAGACACCATTATGCTCGCAAAATGGCCGGAATACAAAGCAGAATGGAACTTCCCGGCTGAAGAAGAAATGGTTGAGCACTGCAAAGACCTTGTAAAAGGTGTTCGTAACCTCCGTACTGAGATGGATGTTCCACCATCAAGAAAAGCAAAGATTTTCATTGTGTCTGATGATGCAAAAATCAGAGACACCTTTGAATCAAACAAAGAAGTTTATGTAAACCTTGCAGGTGCAAGTGAGATCGCAGTACAGGCAGATAAGACAGGAATCGAGGAGGATGCTGTTTCCGTTGTAATTCCTGGAGCAACACTTTACCTTCCACTGGAAGATTTAGTAGACTTTGAAAAAGAAAAAGAACGTCTGTTAAAAGAACAGGCACGTCTGGAGAAAGAACTCGCGCGTTCTAAGGGAATGCTTTCCAATGAGAAGTTCTTAAGCAAAGCTCCGGAAGCAAAAGTGCAGGAAGAGAAAGAAAAGCTTGCAGGCTATGAGCAGATGATGGCTCAGGTCAAAGAGCGTCTTGCACAGATGAAATAGAACAATAACCGTCCAGTCTCCCTAGCCGGTGGCGTGGACGGTTATTTTTATGGCAGGGTGTGTCATTGGTTTGTTCAACATGCACAAATTACAGAGCGAAAATGTGCGAAAAAGCAGAAAACTTGCTTGAAAAAAAGACTGGAAACGAGTATTATATAGTATATATACGTTTTTTGTAGGAAGAAGGGAGTTGGAAGAATGGCATTACAAAGTATTTCTACACCAAAAGTGAAGATCGTGAATAAAGACTTAGAGGCATGGATCAGACTCCCTGCACTGGAAGAAGGAGAACACTATACGATCGAGTATCTGCACGATGTATTACGGGTAAACCAGATCACTTATGGAATTGATGAAGCACAGCTTCAGAAGATCCTCGATGAAGAAATCTATGAACAGGACGTACTGGTGGCAAGAGGCATACCGGCAGTAGAGGGACAGGATGGATTCTATGAGTATAAGGTGAATATGAACCTTGAGAAAAAGCCAAAGATACTGCCGGACGGATCCGTAGATTACTGGTCCATGTACAGTGTACAGTCGGTTCAGAAGGATCAGGTCATTGCGATATATCATCCGGCTGTAAAGGGAACAGATGGAATCGGAGTTTCCGGAAAACCGATTGCCGCAAGGGTTGCCAGAGAACAGGGAACACTTCGCGGAACCGGTTTTGGACGAAGTGAGGATTACCTTACCTATTTTTCGCTGATGGATGGGAAGATTGATATTGAGAATGATAAGATCAGGATCCAGCCAATCTATGAGGTGAGCGGAGATGCGAATCTTACTACCGGAAGCATAGATTTTACAGGAGATATTGTGATCCACGGCAGTGTGGAATCCGGAGTTACGATCAAGGCAACCGGAAGTATCACGATTGATGGAAACGTGGAAGCCTGTAATCTGGAAGCCGGTAAGGATATCATTTTAAGAAGTGGAATGGTCGGAGGGAACAAGGCACATGTCAGAACCAAAGGAAATCTGTATGCAAAGTTTATTGAGTATACAGTCATCCAGGTAGAGGGAGATATGGAGGCAGACGTATTGCTCAACTGCACAGTTGCGTGCAGAGGATCTATTCTGATCCAGGGCAGAACAGCGAAGATCATCGGTGGAGATGTCAGCGCAGTCAAGGGAATCAAGGCAACCACGATTGGAAATGACGCAGAGATGCGGACAGCTGTGACCGTTGGAGTAAGTGCGGACTGTATTTCAAGACTGAATCTGCTGAAGAAGAAGATGGATATTACCAAAATGGAACTTGATAAGATCGAACAGGGACTTGCCAAGTTCGAAGAGATGCAGAAGGAGCGCGGAGTAAGCTATAAGGAAGATCCGAGAAGAGTGGCACTCTTGCGTACCAGAATCCAGAATACGGCTACACTTGCAGGAGATGAGGGCGAAGTGAAGCGGCTTGAGCGCATGATTTCAGATGGGGCGAATGCAACGGTCTGTGTGACAAGAGATGTATTCCCTGGGGTATCCATAGCGATCAGGGATCAGGTTTTAAATGTGAAGAACAATGCAAAATGCGTGGAGTTCTATCATCTGAACGGAAAGATCTGTACGAGAACAGCTGAGGATTAACGGACAATAACAGGCAGAAGGTAAAAAAGATAAGATAGCATTTCAGGAGAAACGGGTTACAACCGTAAATTTCCTGAAATGCTATTTTTATATTTTATATTATTGACGAAAAACTACTTTATTTTAATGGAAATTTCATAATTTGACATTGAAAGTGAATTCTTCCTATATTATAATCAATCAGTGAGAAAGAAATGATCAGCCAGTCTGCAGTTAAGCATGTACAGGCGGATCAGGAGAGAAATGATCAGTCAGTACAGGAAAGGTACGGAAATTAAGATGATAAATTTTGAAGAAGAATTGAATAACGCCTTTCCGGTGAATGGTGTCAATATTGATTTTTCCGGACTTACGATGTATGCCACAAAAGGAACTTCTACCGTAAAACCGGAGCGCGGAGATAAAGACGGACACAATGCAGGAAATGCTGCAGGAATTAAAGCAGCAGAACAGATAACAGGTAGATCACATGCACAGTGGCATGACAGATAGAGAGGTTTTTCATGAGATGTTATAATTGCGGTGCAGAACTTGGCAAGGGAGATAACTGCCAGAACTGCGGAACGAATGTAAAAGTATACAAAAAGATTTTGATGGCATCTAATGCCTATTACAATGATGCATTGGAGAAAGCCGGTGTCAGGGATTTGTCAGGGGCAATTGAGAGCCTGAAAATCAGTCTGCGTTTTAATAAATTAAATATTGATGCAAGAAATTTGCTTGGATTGATCTACTACGAGATGGGAGAAGTGGTGACTGCCCTCACGGAGTGGGTGATCAGTAAGAATTATCAGCCGAAGGATAATCTTGCGAGCAGGTACTTAGATGAAGTGCAGAAGAATCAGGCAAGACTGGATTCTGTCAATCAGACGATCAAGAAATACAATCAGGCATTGCTTTACTGCAAGCAGAACAGCCGTGATCTCGCAATCATCCAGCTGAAAAAGGTATTGTCGCTAAATCCAAAGTTAGTGAGCGGACATCAGCTTCTGGCACTTTTATATATTCAGGAGGGACGTTATGATCTCGCAAAGAAGTCATTGCGGAATGCCGGCAAAATCGATGCCAATAACACTTTGACACTGCGTTATCTGAAAGAAGCCAATACCGCTTTAAGAGAGCAGAATCCGAGCAGGAAGCAGAAGAATGATGAACTCATTTCCTATCAGAGTGGCAATGAGACAATCATCCAGCCAAAATATCTGAAGGACAATTCTGCAGTCGGTACGATCATTAACATGGTGATCGGAATCGCAATCGGAATTGCAATCACCTGTTTCCTTGTGGTTCCTGGCGTGAGAAGAACCGTGATGAACAATACGAAAGCAGAAGTGCTGGATGCAAATAATACGATTTCTTCCAAGAATCAGACGATCACAAGCCTGCAGAGTCAGGTGGATGACCTTACCAGTCAGATTACGGATGCGAAGAACAGCGAGGAAGAATCTGCCAACAAACTGGAAAGCTATGACAAACTTCTGACTGCATATGAGACATACACCACAGGAGACATTGAGAAGGCAGGAGATGCATTGAGCAGTGTCAATGTGGATGACCTGAGTGCAGATGCAAAGAGTATTTATGATACCATCAATGCACAGGTGAATGCCGAATACATGGCTGCATTATATAAGGAAGGTTATGATGCATATTCCGGCAAAAAGTATGATGATGCCGTGAGTGCACTTTCCAAAGTCGTCGAGATGGATGAAAACTATGAGAATGGAAATGCACTGTACTATCTTGCACAGGCATACCGCAAGAACGAGGATATGGAAAATGCCAAAATCTATTATCAGAAAGTGGTAGAATTGTATCCAAATACAGAGCGCGCTGCAAACTCACAGAACTATCTGGATCAGAGTGAGACAGACACCGCCCGTTAAAAAAGTACGAAGGAGATCGAACCGGAAATTCCGGGGAGACTCCTTCTTTTTTTATTCATGACAATAAAATGTCTGCGGAGCGAGCATTCTATTGTTGAAAATCATAAGCAGAATGGAAAGAGAGGAACAAGAGCATGAAAAGCCAGTATATTATGGAAAAAGGATGTTTAGTTGTCTATGTGCCGCGTGAGTTAGACCATCATCAGGCAAACCGCATCCGCACGGAGACAGATCTTCTGATCGACACCTACCATGTCAGACATCTTGTGTTTGATTTTACAGAGACAGAGTTTATGGACAGCTCCGGGATTGGGGTGATCATCGGGCGGTGCAAAAACTTAGGCTATTCCGGTGGGGATGTGAGTGCGTGCCATCTGAACGAGCGCGTGGACAAGATATTTACCGTATCCGGGTTGAAAAAAATCATTCAGGTAAAAGAATAGGAGATAGTGGAGGAAGTAAAAATGAGCAGTCAGAACGAGATGAAACTGATATTTGATGCCAGGTCGGTCAATGAGAGTTTCGCCAGGGTGGCGGTGGCGGCATTTATAGCAGAATTAAACCCAACGTTAGACGAGATTGCGGATATCAAGACGGCCGTGTCCGAAGCGGTGACGAATGCGATCATTCATGGTTACCATGAACCGGAACAGAAAGTGGAACTCCTGTGTCAGATTTGTGGGGATGAGGTTTCCATCACCGTTTCGGATACAGGAGCAGGCATTGCGGATGTGTCAAAAGCGATGGAACCTTTTTATACGACAAAACCGGAGTTAGAGCGTTCCGGGATGGGATTCTCTTTTATGGAAGCGTTTATGGACAGGCTTGAGGTAGTATCCGAGCCGGGAAAAGGGACAAGCGTACATATGGTAAGAAGACTGGGAAATCAGGAAGGCTAGCCTATGGTGCGACAGGCGGAACTGATCAGACAGGCACAGGATGGGGATAAAAAAGCCAGGGACAAAGTCGTTTCGGACAACCTTGGATTGGTGCACGCAATTGTCCGCAGATTTGAAAAAAGAGGGCATGACAGGGAGGAACTGTTTCAGATTGGATGTATCGGGCTGATCAAGGCGATCGATCATTTTGATCTGTCGTTAAACCTTGCATTTTCCACTTATGCAGTGCCTATGATCACAGGGGAGATACGGCGTTTCCTGCGTGACGATGGCATGGTGAAAGTGAGCAGGAGTTTAAAAGAAAATGGATACAAAATCAGCAGGGCAAAAGAAGTTCTCACAACAGAGCTTGGGAGAGATCCGAGTCTTTTGGAGCTATCTGCCATGACAGAACTTGGCACAGAGGAGATCGTGATGGCATTGGACGCTAACCGTGGGGTGGAGTCCATTTACCAGCCGGTCTGCGGCTCAGACGGAGATGAACTTTTACTCATTGACCAGATTGGAGATCAGAGCGATGTCTATGAGGAGCCGGAGAAGGAGGCTGTTTTAAACAAAATGGTGATCAGGCAGCTGATGGATACGCTCGACGAGACAGAACAGCAGATCATCCGGCTGCGGTATTTTGAAAATAAAACGCAGTGCGAGGTGGCAGGAATACTTGCAGTGACACAGGTGCAGATCAGCCGGAATGAGCGTAAAATCCTTGCAAAACTCCGGGCAAAACTGGAGTTATAACGTCATTTGCCGGAAAGAAAATCTTGAAGAGCGAAACCATCAATGATATAGTGAAAGGAGGAAACTCAAACAATAACCGGCAGTGATAGCAGACTGACAGAGCGTCAGGAGAGAGGGAGTACAAGAGCAGATGAATGGAACACAGATCAGTGATACACAGAGGAATAACAGAACCGCATTGACAGGGCATACCATAGAAGCGTTGATCGTGGTCGTCTTTTATGCGTGCAGATTTATCAGGGGAGAGCGGAGTCTTGGATATTTTCTGGTGATCACGGCATTGGCACTGATCCCAGTCATACTGGGACAGTTTTTCTTTTTCAAGGACAGAGAGACAGGTATGATCAAACACACGGTAGGAATCGGATTTGCCATTACGTATTCCTTCATGGTGCTGACGACCGAGGAAGCGAACATTTATGTGCTTGTCATACCGATGATTTTACTTGTAAGTGTATTTAATGATGTAAAATTTTCCGTGCAGATCAATATAGGAACGGTTATCTTAAGCCTGATCATGACGATTGGTGGAGCTTTTACCGGAAAGTTCGGTTATCAGGGCAGCGATGAGGCAATCGTGCAGGTGACAGCCATGATACTTGTCGCAGTGTATTCTATCTATGCAGCGCAGACATCGAATGCAAACAATCAGCAGAAAATGGAGAATATTAAGGAAGCGCAGAGCAAGACAGAACTTTTGCTGTCCGATATTTCCAATATGTCACAACAGATGCAGAGTGGAATGGAAGATATCTATGGAAAAGTTGAGAACCTCAACAGTGCTTCTAAATTGACCAAAGATGCAATGTCAGAGGTTGGCAGTGGTACGACGGAAACCGCAAACGCTGTGCAGACACAGATGCAGCAGACAGAAGCAATCCAGCAGAAAGTTGAGATGGTCAGCAGTGTTGCGGAACGCATTAACCAGAGTATGCAGCAGACTTTGCAGGTACTTGAGAGCGCAGGAAAAGATATGGATGTGCTCGTATCACAGGTAGATCATTCCGTAGAAAAAGGTGACAGCGTTGCAGGACAGCTAGAGACATTAGACAAATACATTGAAGAGATGCATTCCATCGTGGAACTGATCTCCGGTATTACCTCGCAGACAAGCCTTTTAGCTTTAAACGCAAGTATTGAGGCAGCAAGAGCGGGTGAGGCCGGAAGAGGATTCTCTGTTGTTGCGACAGAGATTTCCGGTATGGCAACACAGACCAAAGAGGCAACGGTACATATTACAGAGCTGATCGAGAATATTTCCAATGCGATCAGCGAGGTGGTTTCGGTGGTGCGCGAGATGATCGGTGCAATTAATGAGGAAAAGCAGTCCACTGAGAATACTGCCAATAATTTTTCGGATATCCAGAGCAATACGCTTGATATCCAAAGCAACATGGAGCAGTTAAACAGCAATATTGAGGAATTGAAAACTGCAAATGAACAGATCGTGCATTCGATTGAAACAATCTCGGCAATCTCAGAGGAGGTATCTGCACACGCAAATGAGACAATGAGTGCACAGGAAGATAATTCGGATGTACTGAACAAGATCACGGATCGTATGCAGCAGTTGATCGAACTTACAAAGCAGGAGGCATAATAACGTGAAAGCTTACGATAATTATATTTTTGATTTATATGGAACGCTGGTTGATATCCATACCGAGGAGAATGATCCTCTGGTATGGAAAAAGCTGGCGCTTTTTTATGGCTATTATGACGCCGATTATTCATCGGAAGAATTAAAAGAAAGATATGCTGCAATCATTGCAGGCGAGGAGTATAAGATGAAATCTGAGAAAAAAGATGATGCTCATGAAGCACATCCGGAAGTTCAGATTGAAGAGGTCTTTCAGAAGCTTTTTGAGGAAAAAGGCGTGAAGGCAGATCCTACACTTGCCGTTCATGCAGGGCAGTTCTTCCGGATCCTCTCTACCGATTATGTAAAACTCTATGACGGAGTGACAGATTTGTTAGAAGCATTAAAAAAGAAGGGCAAAAAGATTTATCTGCTTTCGAACGCACAGCGCATTTTTACAGAGTATGAGATGCACACACTTGGAATCGCAAAGTACTTTGACGATATTTTCATCTCTTCAACCTGTGGGGTAAAAAAACCGGACAGCAGATTTTTTCAATTATTGATTGATAAATATAATCTTGATATAACAAAAAGCATCATGATTGGAAACGATGGCATAAGCGATATCGCAGGAGCGAAGAGTGTCGGACTCGATACCTTTTATATTCATTCGAATATTTCTCCAAAGCTGCCGGAAGAGACCGTCATATTACCGGATGGCACCGAAAAAAAACGGAAGATCGTGCCGGATGCAGACTTTGTGTTAGATGGAATGGACATGGAGCGAGTCAGGGAGCTGCTGCTGGGAGAATAAGAGAAGATTATCAGCGCAGATTACCTTCCATCCACAGTTCACAATTTCTTCACAAAATATTAGCACTCACCTATTGACAGTGCTAACAACTCGTGATATAACATACTCGTAACAAAGGAAAACCACTGCGAAAGAAATTTCGTAACTGACAGAAGACGTTCCAGCCAGCAAGGTGGGAAGGTCTTTTCTTTCCATCAGAAAGTTTTTCAGAAGGTTTTTCTTTTTCACATAGATCACAGAGATAAATACGAGGGAGGTAAGCGTATGAACATTCAGAAATTTACTCAGAAATCAGTAGAAGCCATTAACGATTGTGAAAAGCTCGCCTATGAATATGGAAATCAGGAGATCGAGCAGGAACACCTTTTAGTCGCCCTGTTACGTCAGGAAGATGGACTGATTCCAAAATTAATAGAGAAAATGGAGATCCAGAAAGAACATTTTGTGGATAACGCAGAGCGCCATTTAGCTGCCCGTGTAAAAGTATCCGGCGGACAGGTTTATGTAGGACAGGATCTGAATAAGGTACTTGTCCATGCAGAGGATGAGGCAAAAGCAATGGGAGACGAATATGTTTCCGTGGAACATTTGTTTTTATGCCTGATCAAATATCCGAATAAGGCAATGAAGGAAATCTTCAAGGAGTATGGAATTACCCGTGAACGGTTTTTGCAGGCGCTGTCAACGGTAAGAGGAAACCAGAGAGTAGTATCCGATAACCCGGAGGCAACTTATGACACATTGGAAAAATATGGATACGATATGGTAGAACGAGCGAGAAACCAGAAGCTTGATCCGGTGATCGGACGTGACGCAGAGATCCGTAATGTGGTCCGTATCCTTTCCAGAAAGACAAAGAATAACCCGGTTCTGATCGGTGAGCCTGGTGTCGGTAAGACGGCTGTTGTCGAAGGACTCGCACAGAGGATCGTCCGCGGTGATGTCCCGGAGGGATTAAAAGACAAGAAATTATTTGCACTGGATATGGGCGCACTGGTTGCAGGCGCCAAATATCGTGGTGAGTTTGAGGAACGTCTGAAAGCGGTTCTCGATGATATCAAAAATTCCGATGGACAGATCATCCTGTTTATCGATGAACTTCATACCATCGTGGGAGCAGGAAAAACAGACGGTGCGATGGATGCAGGCCAGTTGTTAAAACCAATGCTTGCCCGTGGTGAGTTACACTGTATCGGTGCGACCACCTTAGATGAGTACCGTGAATATATCGAAAAAGATGCTGCTTTGGAGCGTCGTTTCCAGCCGGTACAGGTGGATGAGCCGACCGTTGAGGATACCATTTCCATCCTGCGTGGCCTGAAAGAGCGTTACGAAGTATTCCACGGTGTAAAAATTACAGACTCGGCACTGGTATCTGCGGCAGTGCTCTCAAACCGTTATATTTCCGACCGTTTCCTGCCGGATAAGGCAATCGACCTCGTGGATGAGGCATGTGCCCTGATCAAGACGGAACTGGATTCCATGCCGACAGAGTTGGATGAGTTAAACCGTCGTGTCATGCAGATGGAGATTGAGGAGACAGCTCTGAAAAAAGAGACGGATCGTCTGAGCCAGGAGCGTCTTGCGGATCTTCAGAAGGAACTGGCAGAACTTCGTGATGAATTTAACACAAAGAAAGTGCAATGGGAAAACGAAAAGAAATCGGTTGAAAAAGTCCAGAAACTTCGTGAAGAGATCGAGCAGGTCAAGAATGAGATCAAGACTGCACAGCAGAATTATGATCTGGAAAAAGCAGCAGAGCTGCAGTATGGAAAACTTCCACAGCTGCAGAAACAGCTGGAAGTTGAGGAAGAGGAAGTTAAGAATAAAGATCTTTCGCTGGTACATGAGAACGTCAGCGAGGAAGAGATCGCACGTATTATTTCCCGCTGGACGGGTATTCCGGTCGCAAAGCTGACCGAGAGTGAACGTAACAAGACACTGCATCTGGACGAGGAGCTGCATAAACGTGTCATTGGTCAGGACGAGGGTGTCACAAAAGTGACAGAAGCTATCATCCGTTCCAAAGCCGGAATCAAAGATCCGAGCAAACCGATCGGTTCGTTCCTGTTCTTAGGACCTACCGGTGTCGGTAAGACAGAACTTGCAAAGGCTCTGGCAGCCAGTCTTTTTGATGACGAATCCAATATGGTGCGTCTTGATATGAGTGAGTATATGGAGAAATATTCCGTGTCCCGTCTGATCGGAGCGCCTCCGGGATATGTTGGATATGATGAAGGCGGTCAGCTGACGGAGGCAGTCCGTAGAAAACCGTATTCGGTTGTCCTGTTCGATGAGGTCGAGAAAGCACATCCGGATGTATTCAATGTATTATTGCAGGTGTTAGATGACGGACGTATCACAGACTCGCAGGGAAGAACCGTTGACTTCAAGAATACGATCATCATCATGACATCGAACCTCGGATCAGCCCATCTGCTGGAGGGCATTGATGAGAATGGTGATATCAATCCGGCTTGTGAGGAAGCGGTCATGAATGAACTTCGTGGACATTTCAGACCGGAGTTTTTGAACCGTCTCGATGAGATCATTATGTTCAAGCCTCTGACAAAAGACAACATCGGCAATATCATCAATCTGCTGATGAACGATCTGAACAAACGTCTTGCTGACCGTGAGATTACGGTAGAACTTTCAGACAGTGCAAGACAGTTCATTGTTGATCACGGATATGATCCGATCTATGGTGCAAGACCTCTGAAACGTTTCTTACAGAAACATGTAGAGACATTGTCTGCAAAGCTGATCCTTGCAGATGAAGTGAGAGAGGGAGATACCATTCTGATCGATACCGAGGGCGATAAGCTTACGGCAAGAGTAAAATAATGATATAAAATAAGAATGCGGCTGTCACACAGGACATTTTGTGTGGCAGCCGTATTTTGCATGTTTTCAACTGGTCGTGACAATACAGAAAACAATCATGATGCGCTCTTGCGTGATGAGACAGAAAATTATATAATAACAGACAGGTATGTTTTTATTTCCGGCAGGAGGCCCGGAATAAGAACGATGGCAGTATAGAAATAAGGAGATATTTTTAATATGGAAAATAAGAAACCAAAAATCATTTTAACAGGCGACAGACCAACAGGAAAGCTTCATGTCGGACATTATGTCGGCTCTTTAAAAAGAAGAGTGGAATTACAGAATTCCGGGGAATTTGATAAGATTTTCATTATGATCGCAGACGCGCAGGCACTCACTGATAATGCGGACAACCCGGCAAAAATCCGTGATAATATCATGGAAGTTGCATTGGATTATTTATCCGTAGGGCTTGATCCTGCAAAATCCAATATTTTTATCCAGTCTCATGTGGCAGAACTGACAGAACTGACTTTCTACTATATGAATCTGGTGACAGTATCCCGTCTGCAGCGCAATCCAACGGTAAAAGCAGAGATTCAGATGCGTAATTTTGAGACAAGTATCCCGATGGGATTTTTCAACTATCCGATCAGCCAGGCGGCCGATATCACTGCATTTAAGGCAACGACTGTTCCGGTTGGGGAGGATCAGCTTCCAATGTTAGAGCAGACGAAGGAGATCGTGCACAAATTCAATGCAGTGTATGGAGAGACTTTAGTGGATCCTGAAATCCTGCTTCCATCGAATAAAGCATGCTTGAGACTTCCGGGTATTGACGGAAAAGCAAAGATGAGCAAATCCTTAGGCAACTGTATTTATCTGTCAGAATCCGAGGCAGATGTGAAGAAAAAAGTCATGTCCATGTTTACAGATCCGGATCATATCCGTATCGAAGATCCGGGAAAGCTGGAAGGAAATACCGTATTTACTTATTTGGATGCGTTCAGCAACGAAGGACATTTTGCAGAGTACTTACCTGAATATGCAAATCTGGATGAGTTAAAAGATCACTATAAACGCGGTGGATTAGGCGATGTCAAAGTGAAGAAGTTTTTAAATAACGTTCTTCAGGAAGAATTAAGCCCAATCCGCGCAAGAAGAGCCGAGTATGAGAAGAACATCGAGGGTGTTTATGAGATTTTGAAAAAAGGCAGCGAAGTGGCAGCAGAGACAGCAGCCCAGACATTAAGTGAAGTCAAAGCGGCCATGAAGATCAATTACTTTGATGATCCGGCTTTTCTGGAAGAGCAGATTCAAAAATTTAACGAATAGGAAGAAAGAAAATGGCATTTACCCATCTCCATGTGCATACAGAGTTTTCCCTTCTGGATGGCTCGAATAAAATAAAAGAATATGTTGCAAGAGTGAAAGAGCTTGGCATGAACAGTGCATCGATCACAGACCATGGAGTGATGTTTGGTGTCATTGACTTTTACAAGGCTGCGAAGGCAGCAGGTATCAATCCAATCCTTGGCTGTGAGGTGTACGTGGCACCGAACTCCCGATTTGACAGAGAGGCAGCGCATGGGGAGGATCGTTATTACCATCTGGTGCTGTTAGCTGAGAATAATGAGGGCTATCAGAACCTGATGAAAATTGTATCCAAAGGGTTTGTGGATGGGTATTATTACAAACCCCGTGTGGATATGGAAGTATTACAGCAGTATCACAGTGGAATCATTGCGCTGAGTGCGTGCCTTGCGGGAGAGGTACAGCGCTATCTTGTAAAAGGACTTTATGATGAGGCAAAAAAAGTTGCCGAAAAGTATGAAAACTGCTTTGGAAAAGGAAACTTTTTCTTGGAATTACAGGATCATGGAATCCCGGAGCAGCAGATGGTCAATCCACAGCTTGTGCGGATGAGCCAGGAGACAGGCATTGAACTGGTTGCGACAAACGACGTACATTACACCTACGCGGAAGATGCGGAGGCACACGATATCCTGCTCTGTATCCAGACCGGAAAGAAATTGTCCGATGAGAACCGTATGCGCTACGAGGGCGGCCAGTATTATGTGAAGTCAGAGGAAGAGATGCGGAAGCTTTTTTCCTTTGCAAGTCAGGCAATCGACAACACACAAAAGATCGCAGACCGCTGCCATGTGGAGATTGAGTTCGGTGTGACAAAACTGCCACATTTCGAGGTGCCGGAAGGTTACGACTCATGGACTTATCTGAATAAGCTGTGTCATGAGGGACTGGTAAAGCGTTACCCGGACCGCCATGAGGAACTGCTTCCGAAGCTTGATTATGAGCTTAATGTCATCCGGAAAATGGGATATGTTGATTATTTTTTGATCGTATGGGATTTTATCAATTATGCGAGAACCCATGGGATTCCGGTAGGCCCGGGGCGTGGAAGTGCCGCAGGAAGCCTTGTTTCTTATACCACAGGTATCACGAACATTGATCCGATTAAGTATAATCTGCTGTTTGAGCGTTTCTTAAATCCGGAGCGAGTTACCATGCCCGATATCGATATCGATTTCTGTTATGAGAGACGAAGCGAAGTGATCGATTATGTCGTGAAAAAATATGGCAAGGATTGTGTTTCGCAGATCGTGACATTCGGTACGCTGGCAGCAAAAGGTGTGATCCGTGATGTGGGGCGGGTGATGGATCTGCCATATAGTTTTTGTGATACTATTGCAAAGATGATCCCAAATGAACTGAATATTACGATTGAAAAAGCACTGCAGATGAATCCGGAACTCCGCGGCATGTACGAATCGGACGAGAATGTACGTACACTGATCGATATGTCAAAACGTTTAGAGGGACTGCCACGGCATACTTCTATGCATGCAGCGGGCGTTGTGATCTCACAGAAAGCGATGGATGAGTATGTTCCACTGTCGAGGGCGTCCGACGGAACAATCACGACACAGTTTATCATGACGACCATCGAGGAACTTGGACTTTTGAAAATGGACTTCCTTGGACTTAGAACGTTGACGGTCATCAAGGATGCCGCAGATCTCGTATATAAGAACCATGGAATCAAAATCGATGTCAATCACATCGATTATAATGATCATACCGATCCGGATGCAGTTCTTATCGACTACAATGATAAAAAAGTATTAGACTACATCGGAACCGGAAGAACCGAGGGTGTGTTCCAGCTTGAAAGTGCCGGAATGAAAAACTTCATGAAGGAGCTAAAGCCGGAATGTCTCGAGGATATCATCGCCGGTATCTCCCTTTACCGCCCGGGGCCGATGGACTTTATTCCCAAATACATCGCCGGAAAAAATGACAGACACAATATTGTCTACGACTGTCATTGTGGCTCATTGCCGGAACTTCCGCTTATATCCGCGAGACCGGCGACTACAGCATTTTGGATGAAATGGTCCCTTATGACAATGATATGTCGGTTGCTACGACATTATTCGAACATTTAACTCGTTCGTTTGATTATATTGTAAATCACAAAGGTCCACACAA
>OLZZ01000623.1_pt1 | contig 14732 bp, 7 predicted proteins | sample 1673571 | NCBI WGS metagenome assembly OLZZ01 (sample SAMEA103958115, study PRJEB25191) | human gut metagenome | biome: human-associated habitat [ENVO:00009003]; feature: intestine environment [ENVO:2100002]; material: feces | place: Germany | collected 2013/2015 | reverse complement strand
CCATCGCCACCACGTCGTCCGTGGTGATTTTCCCGTCAAGCTTGCCGTTCTTGTCGGGCTGGTCGATGTACTTGATGTCACCCGGGGCTATCGCTATGTTGCCCAGAGTGGATTCCGGACTGCGGTCCAGATCCGCCTGGTCGATGTAGAGACCGTCGCTGATGAAACCGTAGATCGTGTTGACCGGATGTCCGATCCTGGAGTTCGCCGGACGCGTGCCGGGGGCTTCGTCATATTCAAGAACCTTGTTGCGCGCGTAGGTGAACGTGCCGAGGAACTGCACGTAGAAGTCCTTGGAGAAAGACTTGCCGAACTCGGCGGAGATGTCGAAGCCGTAGTTCTTAACCTTGGCGAGGTTGCCGTAGATGACGGTGTTTGCCGTTCCGAGATAGTTGGGAATCGACAGTTTCTGCTGGAATATGTTGCTCCGGATCTCCCTGAAAGCCTCCATTGTGAGGCTGAGCGACCCGAACAGCTCCATCTCGACCCCCGCATTCACCTTCCGTCCGATCTCCCAGGTGATGTCATTGTTCTGGAAGCGGTTGTAGGTAGGACCCCGGAGGCTTTGGGTCTGTCCTGTACCATAGCCGGTAGTGAACCACGGTGAGGCCTCAAGGTTCACATCCGCCAGATAGATGAACCGCGTCCCTCCGATCTGGTCGTTGCCGACAAGTCCGTAAGAGCCTCTGAGCTTGAGTCTTGAGATGACCGGCTTGACAGGAGCCCAGAACTTTTCCGAGCTGACGTTCCAGCCCAGGGCGACTGAAGGGAAAAATCCGTACCTGTGGCCTTTGGCGAAGTTCTCGGAGCCGTTGTAGCCGGCGTTGAACTCGAGCAGGTAACGGTGGTCGTAGTCGTAGGACAGCCTGGCAGCGTAGCCGACCTTTCTCCTCGGCAGCGAACTGATGAGGTCTCCGCCGCTGTTGAACGACAGTTCGTCCATGTTGAACAGAAGCATCGCGCTGGCCGAGTGCTTTCCGAAGGTTCTGTTCCAGTCCAAGAAGGTCTGGAAATATATCCGGTGGTCTCCCTCCATTATTCTGTTGGTGGAGAGCACCGGCTTGCCCGGTGTGCCGATCGGCGCCACTTTCAGGTCATAGGTTCCGTCAGGATTGACAGTGTAGCCTTCAAGGGAGTAGCGGTTGACACCCTGCGAACGGTTCGTGGTGGTCTTGCTCCAGTTTTTGAACGAGAGCATCGCCTTGAACCTCAATCCTTTGGTCAGCACGTCGAGTTTCTGCTCGAAGTCAAGGTTGGCGATGACCGTGCTGGCGAAACTGGTGCCGTAGCCTCTGGTGGCCTGCGCCAACGGGTTCGTCGCCCCCTGGTCGTTGCCGCCGCTGAATGCTCCCCACTTTATCCATTTCTCCTCTCCCGCAGGGAAGTAGACAGGGAAGTCCACCGGATTGCAGTCCATTATGGAGGAGTAGATCCTGTTCATCTGTCCGGCGGGACTCGTGTCATTGTTGTTGATTGCCGGAGCGGTGATGTCATTGACCTGCGCGTTGAGGTGAAGCGAGATTGTGGAACTCTTGGACATGTGAAAGTCGATGTTGTTCTGGAAGGCGTACTTCATCACGTTGATTCCGTTGCTGAACGAGAAGAAGTCCTTGCTCCTGTCGCGGAGCATACCCGTCTCGTGATTCACGGTCAGGTTCATGAAGTAGGTGATCTTGCCGGTTCCGCCGCGGATGTTGAAGTTGACCTTCTGGTTGAAGGCGTGGTTGCGGAAGATCTCATCGTACCAGTTCACGTCCGGGTAGACGTAAGGGTTGAGCCTCTTCCTTGTGCCGTCGATCCTCTCCTTGGAGAAGAGCACGTCGCCTGTACCCTGGTTTGTCACGGCCTCGTTGAAGAGTTCCATGTACCTGGCTCCGTCAACGAATTTCGGCAGCCTGGTAGGGGTCGTGACGTTGGTCTCGATCCTGAATCCGATGATCGGCCTGTCAAGGTCGCGCCCGCTCTTGGTCGTGATGATCATCACACCGTTGGCCCCTCTTGTGCCGTACATCGCCGTGGCCGTCGCGTCCTTGAGGATGGAAAAGCCCTCGATGATCTCCGGGTCGATGGCGTTGAGGTCTCCTGCCGAGATCTCCACTCCGTCAAGGATGATCAGAGGTGACGTGACTCCGCTGATGGTGGAGATTCCCCTGATGTAGAAGTCAGACCCGTTCTGTCCCGGCATTCCGCTTCTCTGGAAGGAGACCACTCCGGCGAGTCTTCCCGCGAACGCAGTGGAGAGGTTGGCGGAAGGAACAATCAGGGACTCCGGCCGCACCAGCTGCACGGCTCCCACGACGCTCTCCTTCTTCTGTCCCACGCCGAACGCGGTGACAACCACATCCTCGAGAACCTCTGAATCAGGCTCAAGGAGAATCCTGATGTTGTCCCGGGTTCCGACATTCAAAGACTGGGAACGGTAGCCGAGCGATGTGACGGTGATGACCGCCCCGGACGGGACCTCGATGGTGAACATTCCGTCAAGGTCGGTGATCTCCCCGCCCTGACGGCCGCGCACCTGGACCGCCGCCCCGATCACGGGTTCGTTCGTGACGGCGTCCAGAACGGTTCCCGACAGGATTCGGGTCTTCGGTTGCTGCTGTTGCATCGCCGAGCCACCGGAGTGCGTCACCGCCGCCTTGAGGCCTGTCGAGGATAACAAGAGTATAGCGAGGGCAATACCACCCCCTATGCTCTTGACAATCATTGTTTTAAACATAATGAAATCAGTTTGTAAATGGTTTGTGAAACTTCTGTGCGACTCCTCAGGAGACCCACGTTTTGGGGACACCGGACTCGGTGTCTGTTTGGTCAGAAGCCGCGTAAGCCACTCCTCCCGCAATCAGAGCAAGGAGCAGCCTGGAGGCCGGAAAAGTCGACGTGGTGAAAGGGAAGGCCGGCAGAATTGCCAATGCCGCACCGGACCAGTGATGGTCAGGGAATATTACGACATTGTTTGCACCCGCTTCTGGAGCCAGCATCAAAACTGTTGAACTTTTTCATTCATCAATCGGTTTGTATGTTAAACTTCACTCAAGTTTCGCAAGTGATTTAGGCCGCCGCCCCGGCGAGGTCTAGCCGGTCGAAAGCCATCTTCACTGCTTTGATTTGATGATTGTTGTTTATTACGTTTTCAGTTAACTCAAACGGATCGCAGGATAAGAACTCAGCAATGACGTTGATGACCTCTATAATGAGTCCCCAGATTCTCTGGACGACTGTAAGTTCTACGGTTTCGCCGGTTATTTCAGCGAACAGGCCGCCAATGGTCTCGTACGATTCAAAGCGCTTGACGGTTCCGAGTATGTTGTACTGTATCATGCACAGGGACAGCGCAGCAACCTGCCCGGCGAAGTCCACGCACTGGCATTTGCCCAAGTTCAGAAGTCCCTTCATCTCCTTATGAGCCACTTCGATACACCATCTTCTGGCATAAAGTTCGAAAGCCCTCTTGGCGTCAATGCCCATATCCGTCGTGATGAGGGCGTTCCAGGAACCGTTGCCCTTCTTGTAGAAGAAGAGCTGGACATCCATTCCGGCATACTTGGCCTTGATGGAGGCGCAGGTGTAGCCAATGGAGCGGTTTCTCTTGGTGGCCTTGGCTTTCTCGAGCCGTTTGATGATGTCCCGGGCACAGAGGTCGCCCAAAGCCGTCTCATATTTGGTCTTGCCCATCTTGATCATCCCGATGAGGTGGCACTTGAGGTGCCTGCTGTGGATGAACTGGAGCAGTTCAGCACAAGGGAACCAGCTGTCAACCAGCAGGTAGTCAAAGCGGATACCCTCGATGATGGCTCTGCGGATCATCTTGATGGCGTTGGCAATCTTGGACTGGAACATCTCCTCCTTGCGAGTATTGATCTTCTCCTCCTCGTTGCGCTCCTTGCTATATTGGGCGGCCTTCTGCTTCTTGGTAAGTCCCTGTGGTTTGCTGGCATCCTTGCCGGTCTCTGCCTGTATGGTGGCATCCACCATCAACTGGGTCTTGCCGTCCGTATAGCAGAGGAACATGGCCTTGAAGCCCAGGATACACTTCATCGCAGTGTGAGAAAACACCTTCCCAAGGCCCTCGGCCCTGTTCCCCCGCTTGGGGAGGTCGGTGTCATCGAGGATAAGGCAACGGGTAGCATCTTTGGCATCTGCCCTGCGGCTGATAAGGCCGATCAGCTGGCGGTTGATGGAATGGACAAGACGACGCCAGTCGATGCGACCGTCATCCATCAGGCGGTAGAACGTGTCCTTCTTGCAGGAAAACAGCTTGCCGAGGGCGCTGTCAGCATAGTCCGCCGGTGTCTTGACGGAGAAGAACGGATACAGGACGAGCAGTCTCACCAACTGGACGAAGGTGAACTTGCAGTTCGGATTCTTAACCGGACCCACCGTTTTGGCCTGTATGACGAGCCTGCCCATCTCTTTGTTTACCGCGTTGACCGCCTTACTGGAGTCATTATGTCTGAAAAAGTCTTTGAGTTCAGAAATTATTTGTCTATTTTTGTTCATGGCTAAGGGCAACTATCTATGAGTATCGTAAACACAAGATAGTGATAATCAATGAATTATCAAAACCTTTAGCCTTTTTTATTTCAATTATTTTTCACTTGCGAAACTTGAGTTTGTAAGATAAAACGTTTTGTATATTTGTAAATCCTGTAAAAGAAAAATATTGGTATGCATTTAACACAATTACTTATGATAAGCCAATCGAGACTAATTAAGATAGTTGCAGGTGTTCTATCTTTACTATGTGTGGTAGGGTGTGATTTTGCGAAAATGAAGAAGTGTCCTTCTTATGTAGCAACGTATATTGATATTCAATGATTGAAATTAGAGACAACTTCTGACAAGATGAGTGTTGAGGTAAATCCTTCACAAGGTTTTAGCAACGAATATGATTTCTTGGCAGAAGATTCTAAATTTGCCTATAAATATGAAAGTTTGTGTCGTAAGCACAACGATCTTTCATATAATCAGAAAATAAGTGTAATTAATGGTTATGATTTTACGGCTCAGACATTTCTATCGGAGGATTTTGACTCTATAAAAGTCACATCTGACAAGGATTATGACGAAAAGCATCCAGCAGGTGAAAGCCTTAATGACTTATGTAGGTTCGTGACGTTTTCTCCTTATAAGTTCATATCCAGCGGCTATAAAGACTACTACAACTACTCAAAGGATAATGTTTCAAAGACTCTCGCAAAACTTGCAGGTTATTTGGGAATATCTGAAGGTCAAAAACTTACTTGTCATCCTATAGACAAAATGCTGTCAGATGTGACAGCGAAGGATTTGATTCTGCTCGGTTATGACAATCCGTATCCGTTGTTCAGGTTACATTTTGAGAGTAAACCTGTTGTTTCAGGTGAGCATCAGATAACAGTGGAAGTCTGTACGGATGAGGGTAAAATCTACACCGCTACAATCACTATGAATTTTGTGGCGGACAACTGATTGTCTGTCAATTAATAAAGCAAGTACCTTGTGTGTAAATCCGCACAAGGTACTTGCTTATGTTGTTGATATTTATGGACTTGTCTGCCACGTTTTTTTTAGACGTTAAAGAGGAAGTGCATGATGTCGCCGTCCTGGACGACATATTCCTTGCCTTCGGTGGCGAGCTTTCCGGCGGCTCTGACGGCACTTTCGCTGCCGAGTGTGACGAAATCATCGTACTTGATGACTTCCGCCCTGATGAATCCCTTCTCGAAGTCCGTGTGGATGACTCCGGCGGCTTTAGGTGCCTTGTCACCCTTGTGGATTGTCCATGCGCGGCACTCATCGGATCCTGCCGTGAAGAATGTCTGGAGCCCGAGCAGATGGTAGGCTCCCTGGATCAGTCTCACGACACCGGATTCTTTCAGCCCCATCTCCTCAAGGAACATCTGACGGTCCTCATAGGAGTCCATCTCGGCGATTTCGGATTCGGTCTTGGCTGAGATCACGAGAATCTCCGCGTTCTCTTCCTTGACAGCCTCACGGACGGCGTCCACATACTTGTTGCCGTTGACAGCCGAGGCGTCGTCCACGTTGCATACGTACATCACCGGCTTGTTGGTCAGAAGGAAAAGATCCTTGGCCATAGCGGCCTCCTCCTCGTTGATGAACTCTACGGTCCTGCACGATTTGCCCTGCTCAAGGGCTTCCTTGTAGCGGAGCAGAAGGGCGACAAGCTTCTTGGCGTCCTTGTCTCCTCCGGTCGTGGCCTGTTTCTGGCTTTTTGCAAGACGTGACTCAACCGTCTCAAGATCCTTGATCTGGAGTTCCGTGTCAACTACCTCCTTGTCCCTGACAGGGTCAACGCTGCCATCCACGTGAACAACGTTGCCGTCATCGAAGCATCTGAGCACGTGAAGGATTGCATCAGTCTCTCGGATGTTGGCGAGAAACTGGTTTCCAAGTCCTTCTCCCTTGCTGGCTCCCTTCACGAGACCGGCGATGTCCACGATGTCAACAGTGGCCGGGACAACGCTCTTAGGCTTGCACATGTCCGCAAGCACCTCCAGCCTTTTGTCCGGAACGTTCGTCGAGCCAAGATTAGGCTCGATTGTACAGAAAGGAAAGTTCGCGCTCTGGGCCTTGCCTGAGCTTACACAGTTGAACAAAGTTGACTTGCCTACGTTCGGAAGTCCGACTATTCCGCATTTCAAAGACATATCCTATTAAGTTCTTAAATCAATAAAATTTATTTTATGACAAAGATACGAATAATGAATCTGTTTTGATTTGTTTTAGTAATCCTTTTTAAGAAGATAAATTTTTACCAAATCTTTGGCAATATGTTATTTTACAGTTAATTAAGCTGCACTTTGCAAAAGATTGCCAACTAATTTCCAAATGATTGCCAAGGTTGGTATGGATAAAAAACATTCAAATCTCAAAAAGAACATGTCATAAAAAAAGTTTTTCTGTTTCTTTTCGTTATTTACGTTTTTGCTCTGCATATTTGCTGGCGGAATGAAAAGGACGCTCATCATACTGTCTGCGCTTCTTCTCTTCCGGCCAGCCTACGATGTTTCTGTCTTTCATAGTTTTAGTTTTGGATCCAGGGTGGCAGGAAGAGAAGGTCAGACACTTGTCATGTTCTGGAATCTGGAGAATCTCTTTGATTGGCGCAGGGACAGCCTTAACGGAAGCGAGTCCGAGGCTGAATTTACCTCATTCGGTAAAAAGCATTGGACAAAACGCAGGTTCACGGCGAAATGCAATGCGATAGCGAAGTCGATATTCTGGATAAAGGACCGCGAGGGCGCGCTTCCAGACGTTATAGGAATCGCCGAGGTGGAAAACCGTTTTGTTCTCAAAAGGCTTTTGGAGGACACGCCTCTCTACAAGACAGACTACGAGATCGTGCATTTTGACTCTCCTGACCCGCGTGGGATTGATGTTGCCCTTCTTTACAGATTATCCAGACTTGAACTGCTTCAGGCTGTGCCTTTGAGAGTCGGGGGTGGGGCTGACCCTCCGTTGAGGACCAGGGATATTCTTTTGACAAAATTCCGGAGGCAGGACGGGGACAGTGTGGCGTTTCTGGTGAATCACCATCCGTCCAAATACGGCGGCAAGACCAATGACAGGCGCAAGATGGCTCTCCTGAGATTGAGGAACGCCACTGACTCGCTTCAAAATGCCGGCTTAAGGAATATAGTCGCTATGGGTGACTTCAACGACACTCCCGAAAATCCGGCTTTCGGGATATTGACTGACGGACAGCCTTATCCTTTGTTGAACATTGCGGCTCCGTTGGCGGAAAGAGGTGAGGGAACGATAAGATATTCAGGTAAATGGGAGATGATTGACATGTTCTTCGCTTCGGAGAACCTTATGCTGAACGGGCATATTCATGGAATGAAAGTTTTGAGGTTGCCGTTTCTGATGACGCGGGACAATGCTCATTCTGGGGAAAAACCGCTCCGGACGTACTCTGGACCACGCTACATAGGGGGAGTGAGTGATCATTGTCCGATTGTTGTGAGGATTCGGTAGATAATCAATAAAAAGTGTTAAATTTGTCTCATTGGAAGCCGTCTCGGTCGTTGTGGTCGAAAGGATTTCATTAAACGAACAAAACTTAAAAAATCACATAATATGGAAATGAAAACCAGAATCAGAGAGAAATTCAAGACTCTCTTCGGCGCTGAAGGCGAAGTGTTCGCTTCGGCTGGCCGCATCAATCTTATCGGTGAGCACACTGACTACAACGGTGGTTACGTTTTCCCTGGAGCCATTGATCGCGGAATCATGGCTGAGGTGAAACTGAACGGTACCCAGAAAGTCAGAGCTTTCTCGCTTGACTATGATGAATATGTTGAGTTTGGACTCAATGAGGAGGACAAGCCTAAGCAGCAGTGGGCCAGATACATCTTCGGAGTGTGCAGGGAAACCGTGAAGCGTGGCGGAAAGGTAGAGGGCTTTGACACAGTCTTCGCCGGTGACGTTCCTCTGGGAGCCGGACTTTCCTCATCCGCCGCTCTTGAGAGTACATTCGCTTATGCCATCAACTACCTGTTCGACAACAAGATCGACAAGTTTGACCTTGCCAAGATCGGTCAGTCAACCGAGCATAACTACTGTGGCGTGAAATGCGGAATCATGGATCAGTTCGCATCTATTTTCGGAAAAAAGGGCAGCCTTATCCGTCTTAATTGCAAGACATTGGAGTACAAGTACTTTCCGTTCGATCCGAAGGGCTACAAACTGGTTCTTGTTGACTCTTGCGTGAAACATGAGCTGGCCTCTTCGGCGTATAACAAGAGGAGGGAGTCCTGCGAGAACGCCGCAAGGGCCATCAGGAAGAATCATCCGGAAGTGGAGTTCCTCAGCGACGCCAAGAGAGTTTGGCTTGAGGAGGTTCGTGAGGAGATTCCTGCGGAGGATTTTCTCAGGGCTGAATATGTCATCGGAGAGGTTCAGAGAGTCCTTGACGTGTGCGACGCCCTTGAAAGAGGTGACTACGAGATCGTCGGCGAGATGATGTACCAGACTCATTTCGGACTGAGCAAGCTCTACGAGGTCAGCTGCGAGGAACTTGATTTTCTCAACAAGCTTGCCCGCAAGTGCGAGGTGACCGGTTCACGCGTGATGGGTGGCGGCTTCGGAGGCTGTACGATCAACCTCGTGAAGGATGAGCTCTACGACGCGTTCATCGCTGCGGTCAAGGAGCAGTTCCCTGCCAAGTTCGGTCACGATCCTAAGTTCTACGACGTAGTGATCAGCGACGGTGCAAGAAAAGTTGAATAATATCTAATTTTACTTAATACGACAAAGGGTCGCACGGGATTGTTCCTCTGCGGCCCTTTCAAATTTTATGCAAGTACGGTGCTATTGCTTGATCTTGAATGTGTAGCGTCCGCATGTGAGTTCTCTTTCCCCATCAGGAAGTGTCAAATAAGCGATGGAATTTGACGGAACGGTCACTGAATACGTGATTGTACGCCTTTTTCTGATCCATTCTGAACGGATCTCTCCGTTGGGAGACCGGAAGGAAGCCTCGAAATGATCGAGACCCTTGGCGAAGCCTGGCTTGACATTGAACCTGTAGAATCCTGGATGGTTTTCGTCAGGAGTTATGCCTGCCAGAGACTTGTAGAACCAGGCGTTTATCTCTCCGAACATCATGTGGTTGAGAGAGAGGTCCTTGATTCTGGTAAGATCCCAGTTCTCATAGAACGTGGTGCCTTCGTTCTTTAGCCAATAGCCCCATGAAGGATATTCCTGGCTTGATGCAAGGCTGAAAGCTAGATCAAGATGGCCGTTGTCACTTAGCGCTCCAAGAATGGCCTTGGAGCCGAGAAGGCCAACATCCAGACCTTTTTCACGAACGACGGCGGCAAGATTGTCAGCGACTTTTTGCCTGTACTCTTCTGGAACGATGTTCCAGTACAACGGCATGGCCAGTTCGGTCTCTGTTCCGGAAGCATAAATGGAGGTGTCGGGATTCAAATATTTTTTGTTGATGAGATATTTGATTCTTTCAGCCAACTCTTTGTAGTGTAGTACATCTTCGTCATGTCCTGTGATGGCTGCGATCCTCGCCATCATCCTAGCGTCGTCATAGTAGTATATAGATGAGGTCAATTCGACCGACGATGTGGATTTGACAGGAATCCAATCGCCTAATCCCCAATCAGTAAGGCCTTCAGGATAAGTCCGTTCTATGTAGTCCATGTAGGCTTTCATGTTGCCGTACATGGACCTGAGAAGGTGGTCGTCGCCATAGAACAGCCATGTTTTCCATGGAACGGCGATGTTCGTGCTTGTCCAGTCAGTGCCGTTGGCCCAATCGTAGCCCCATCCCGGAGACGGAATGATGTTCGGGTACACTCCGTTCGGCAGCTGTGCGTCCTTATGGTCATCCATCCATTTCTCGTAGACTGTGATGGGGTCATAATTGTAGAAGCCTAGGTCCATGGCGGCGTTTGTGTCTCCAGTCCAGCCATTCTTCTCCCTTTGCGGGCAATCTGTAGGATAGCCTACAAGGTTGCTGAGGTAGGAATAGCAAGATGCCTTCCAAAGCTTGTTTATGATCTCGCTGGACGTGTGTATGTGACCTTTTGTGGGAATGTCACTGTGGACGAAATATGCCGTGAGATTGTTTTCGTCAAGTACAGCAGGCCTGTCAATTGACGCTTCCACATACCTGAACCCTTTGTAGCCGAAACGTTGCCTGAACGACTCATCGCCATTTCCTCCAAGAGTGAATATGTCGGTGGCAAACGGTTCCTTGAGTGTGTCAGAATGGTAGAAGTAGTCGATGTTTTCAGTTGAGACGTGTCCGTTATCTTTAAGGAATTCTCCATGTTTGAGAGACACTGTCATGCCTCTTTCCCCTTTGATCCTCAGTTCTGTGACTCCGGAGATGTTCTGTCCGAAATCAAAAATATAGTCTTTGTCGGAGAGTTTTGTCACAGAGACAGCCTTGAGGGTGTCTACATCCCTTACGGGCCTCATTTGACGCGCTACAATCGTCTCCGATGGAGACACTGTAAGTTTCACATTGCTCCACCCGGAGTCGTCATAGCCTGGTTCCGACCATTTTCCCATGGCAAGTCTTCCGTCTGTGTGTTCTGCCGTGTAGATGTTATTGAACACGATTTCTGACAGATGTGTCTTCCAAGTCTTGTCTGAGATCACTGTTTGTACCGTGCCGTCTTCGTAGGTTATGCGAAGATCAAGGCAGAAAGACGGACGGTGTCTCCAAGGGGCTGTCTCGTAGTCCCATACGGCTACCGATTGATGGTTGTACCATCCGTTTCCCATCAGGACTCCTATCGTGTTTCCACCATTTCTTACAAGATCTGTCACATCTTTGGTGATGTAGAGTGTCCTTCTGTCATATCTGGTGAAATCAGGCTCCAGCCGCTCGTCTCCGACTTTCTTTCCATTCACATAGAGTTCAAAGAATCCAGCCGCCGCGATGTAGGCTTTAGCGGAGGCGATCCTGCCGTGGGTGCCGAAGTCTTTACGGAAAGCGCCGGCAGGCCTTGATTCCAAGTCCTTGGTGTCTGTTATCCACCAGCCTTTCCATTCAGACATGCTCATCAGACCTGTCTCGAAAAAGGCTGCGGGACTGGTTATGGTCTCTCCGTTCTCGTTTTGGGCCGAAACCTTCCACCAGTACCTTGTGTAAGGCATGAGTGCGGTCCCGGCATATTCAGCAAGCACTTTGTTTGATTTTACCAATCCTGAGTTCCAGACGTTCCCTGCTCCGTTCATCACGGAAGACGAGTCCGTGCCGACAATTATCTCGTAACCGGTCTGTGAGACTGTGCCTTCAGGAAGCACCCAGGAAAAACGAGGCTTATCAGTGTCTAGTCCGATAGGATTTTCAAGATGCTCGCATTGCATGCCTGTGATCAGTCTTTCCTGCGCGGAAAGATCATCATTGAAAAAGATTCCAAATAATGCTGCCAGAACCATACTGAACGCTAGTCCGTTTGATTGCTTTCTCATATTCATTGCTTTTTAATGTAGTCTTTTGGAAGCACACCGTATTTTTTGAGAAAATTCTTGGCAAAGTAGGATGATGAGGAGTATCCAACCATGTCTTTGATCTCATTGATCCTCATTTTGCCTTCGCTCAGCATCGTTGCGGCTTTCTCAAGCCGGATGTCCTTTATCAGCTCACCTGGACTCATTCCGGTCGTTTCCTTGATTTTCCTGTAGAGGTTCGAACGGCTTATGTGCAGTTTTTCCGACAGAAAGTTCACATCAAGATTCTGATCGGAAAGGTTGTTGTTGATGGTTTCGTACAGTTTTTTGACGAACATCTCGTCCTTCGCCGTGAAATTGTCCTCGTTTGCTATCTTGAGGGAAGTGTCCTCGGCGATCTTTTTACGCACTCTTTTGTTTGTTAGTATGTTGTTGATCTGCGCTATCAACAGTTTCGCGGAGAAGGGCTTCTCAATGTACGCTTCCGCTCCGGCGTCTATTCCGGCAACTTTTGACTCAAGGTCGGTTTTCGCTGTCAGAAGAATTACAGGGATGTGCTTGAACTCATCATGGTTTTTGACCAAACGGCACAATGAGATTCCATCGAGGTCTGACATCATCACGTCTGAAATCATGAGGTCTATAGGATGTTGCCTGAGCATCGAGATGGCCGATGTCCCATCCTCTGCCGTGATGACTCTGAACTGTCTGCCAAGAAGCTTCTTAAGGAATCGGACCATGCTTTTGTTGTCGTCAACCACCATCACGGAAGCCTTTTTCGAGGTCGTGCTGACACTGTCCTCATCCTGGATGTCCTTTTCAGTACGTTCTTCCGGATATTCGATGTCATTGTTGCCCAAAGGGATCTCAACCACCATCTCTGTACCTGATTCTGTTTCAGGGTTCACATAGACACTGCCATTGTGCATTCCTACAAATTTCTTGACCAAGGACAAACCAACACCGACTCCGCCAAGTTTTTGACTGCCAGGTACCTGGTAGAAAGTCTCGAAGATCTTCTCCCGGAACTCCGGCTCGATCGAAGAACCGTTGTTCCATACTTTCAGTCTGAAAATGTTGTCTTCTTTCTCAAGTGTTATCTTGATGTTTCCTTTGCAGTACTTTGCGGCGTTGCTGAGAAGGTTGCTGACAATCTTGATGAACTCCTCTTTGTCCACGCTCGCTATGACATGTGGTTCGCAAAGTTGCTTCTCGATGTGGACCTCATTGCGTTGGAGGGAAATTCTGAACGATTTGAGGACGGTTTCCACCAAGTCGTTGATGTCGGTAGGCACTTTGTTGAGGATGAATCCTTCCTGCTCTATGATAGAGAGATCGAGCATCTGCCTTGTCAGTTCGGTCAGCCTGTTGAGGTTCTCTTTCATGACATCGATGCATGACGCTTTCTCCTCTTCTGTGCTTTTCGGTGATGAAATGATCTCAAAAGGAGCCACTATGAGAGACAGCGGTGTTCTTATCTCATGGGCTATTCCTGTGAAGAACGCAAGCTTGGTGTCATAGACTGCCTTTTCCTCATCAGCCTTGAGTTCTTCCATCATTCGTTTTTTCTTCTCTGTCTGTCTTTTGTACAAGGATTTGATGATCAAGAAGATCACGGCGAGTCCTAACACAAGATAGGTAAGGCATGCCGGTCTGCCAAGCCAAGGACTAGGTTTGACTATGATTGTGACGTTGCGAGAGTTTGATTTGTCCGCCCGCTTGATGTTCTTGGCATTGATGATGGTCAGACGATACTTTCCGCTCGGTAGATTGGAATAGTAGATTTGGTTGTCGTGTGCCGGAATCCAATCGCTGTCATAGTTCTCCAGTTTGTAGCAGAATTGACTTGTGCGGGAAGGACACCAGTCCAGCTCGGCGAATGACAGCCTGATGGAATTCTGTCTGTGGTTGATGACGATCTTGTCAGCGCAGACAATGGATTTATCCAATGAAGCCCCTTTGCCACCAACTTTTACACATTGGTTGTCGATGAACAGATCCGTGAAGAAGATAGGGGCGTCATGCTGCTGTGCGTTAAGGCTTTCCGGCCGGAATCTCAGGAATCCCTCCGATGTGCCGAAGTACATGAATCCATCGTGATCTTTCATGCCGGATTGGTGCAGGAATTGGTTTGATAGTGGGCCTCCAGCGAATGAATAGTTCGTGAAGCATTCATTCGCCGGGTCAAAGCATGATAAGCCGTTGTTGGTGGATATCCATATTTTCCCGGAATTATCTTCCAAGACTTTCTCTATGACATCGTTAGGTAGTCCGTCTTCGGTTGTGTACGATGTGAACCTTTGGGTCGCATGGTCGTAACGGCATATTCCTTTGCCTTCTGTGTGTATCCAGACATTTCCTTTGCTGTCTTTGAACAGCCCGGTGATTTGATTGCCGCACAGACTGTCCGGGTCTCCCGCCGTGTGGCGGAACATGCTCCATTTTTTCGTCCTTGGATTGTACCAGTAGATTCCGTTGTTGTAGCAGGACATCCAGAAATTCTGTTCGTCATCCTCGATGATGTCGCTGATCAGTTCATTGTTGTCACGGGTGATCAACACATCAACCACGCCGCTTTTCGTGTGGATCTCATTAGCTCCTCTTGTGGTTCCGACAAGCATGTTCCCTTCAGAGCTTAGGAACAATGACATGATGCTGTTGTCGTTGAGTGCGTTCTCTGTGTCAGACCGCTCTGTAGGGTATTTTTTCAGATTGTGCGTCTTCAGGTCGATCTCGTCCAGACCTTTACCCATGTAGCCGACCCAAAGCGTGTTGTCGTTGATGAGTATAAGATTGATGTTCTT
>OLZZ01000618.1_pt1 | contig 14793 bp, 10 predicted proteins | sample 1673571 | NCBI WGS metagenome assembly OLZZ01 (sample SAMEA103958115, study PRJEB25191) | human gut metagenome | biome: human-associated habitat [ENVO:00009003]; feature: intestine environment [ENVO:2100002]; material: feces | place: Germany | collected 2013/2015 | reverse complement strand
TCTTCATCGTCTTGCTCCTCATTTGCAGATCCGGAGATCAGATTCAGGTCGATGTCGCCCTCGACCGTGGCGTGCATGATGCCATGCACTGTGCCGTTGATGTTGCCGCGCACCATGCCGTTGACGGAGACCTTACCGTGACCCGATTTCTTTTCCGTGATGGACGGGACGGAGAACGAGGTCTTGTCGACGATGCCGCTGCCGATGAGCAGGATCTGCGGCAGGGCGAACATGACCATGATGATGGAGATGACCGTGCCGCGGCCAAGGCTCTCGCCGATGCCGGAGTCAAGGCCGTGAAGGTTGGAATCGGCCCGGGCTCGATCTGCACCACGAGAATCATCGCCGGAATCGGCGTGCCGCAGCTGACGGCCGTAATGGAGGCCGCATATGCCCTCAAGGGAACGGGCGTGCCTGTGATCGCTGACGGCGGTATAAGATATTCAGGAGACATCGTCAAGGCGCTTGCCGCCGGAGCCAGCACCATCATGGCAGGCTCCCTGCTCGCCGGAACGGAGGAATCCCCAGGCGAGACAATCATCATGAACGGCCGCCGCTTCAAGTCCTACCGCGGAATGGGATCCCTCGAAGCGATGGAGCAAGGCTCGAAGGACAGGTATTTCCAGGACATGGAGTCCGACATCAAGAAGCTCGTACCAGAAGGAATCGTGGCCCAGGTGCCTTACAAGGGAACCGTCTCAGAGGTTGTCTATCAGCTTATCGGCGGACTCAGGGCCGGAATGGGCTACTGCGGAGCGCATACTGTCGAGGAACTCAGGAACGCCCAGTTCGTGCGCATCACCAACGCCGGCTTCCTTGAGAGCCACCCACACGATGTGACCATCACCAAGGAAGCCCCTAACTATTCCCGTTAATCAATGATGCTCAGGAGGTTCCGCATATTCATGATGGCCGTCGCCGTTGCCGCCCTTCCGTCCTGCAAGGCAATATCCTCGCTGATTCACGACGGGGAGGTTGTCGCCAGGCTGGGAGACTATAAACTCTATCGCTCGGAACTGGACGATGTGATCCCCAAGGGCACGTCTCCGGCGGACAGCGTGAACCTTGCGAACCTCTACATCAACTCGTGGGTGAAGGACAAGGCTTTCCTCGACATAGCCCAGCAGCGTCTCTCCAAGGAGGAAAAGGATGTCTCGAAGGAGCTTGAGGCCTACCGCCAGTCGCTTCTGCGGTACCGCTACGAGCAGCGCTACATCAACGAGCGCCTCGACACCACCGTCTCAAAAAAGCAGATTGATGAATATTATGGCTCCCACAAAGAGTCCTTCAAGCTGGAGCGGCCGATCCTCAAAGCCCGTTTTATGAATATTCCGAAAGATTCTCCGAATCTTCAGAAGATCAAGAAGCTGATGTCTTCGGACAATGTTGAGGACGTGGTGGCCGCTGACAGCATCGCCTTCAATTCGACCCGGCGTTACCATGACTATTCCAATGGCTGGATAGACGCGGTGAAACTGGCCGCCGAGTTCGGTGTGGACTATGTTCAGATGCTCTCACAGCGTAGCGGCAACTTCATAGAGATGCCGGACGGGGATGCCAACATCTCTGTCGCGTTCATAGTGGATTACCGGAGGGCCGGGGAGATCGCTCCGGTGGAATACTGTGAGGACAGGATAAAGGACATCATCATCAGCGGAAGAAAGCACGAGCTCCTGGCCGGTTTGGAACGGGACTTGATAGAAGACGCCAAGGTTAAGGAGAATTTTGAAATATATTCGAAATGATAAAGAAAACAGCAATCACCATCTTCGCCCTCGCAGCGACCTGCGCGATGGCTTCTGCCCAGAAATACAAGTACGTTGACAAGACCGTCGCCGTTGTCGGCAACGAGGCGATCATGATCTCCGACATCGAAGGGGCGGTCAAGGACCGCAGCGCCCAGGGCTTTTCATCAGACAGGAATGTCCGCTGCGAGGTGCTGGAATCGATTCTCGAATCGAAGATATTCCTGATGCAGGCCAGGATCGACTCTCTCACGGTCAATCAGGACATGGTTGAGGGAAGCCTTTCCCAGCAGGCGGACAGGATGCTGACCTACCTCGGCGGCGAGGACAAGGTTGAGGAATATTTCGGCAAGCCTCTCTACCGCCTCCGTCAGGAATGGCGCAAGCAGTACGAGGACATGAGCCTCACACAGCAGGCCCAGCAGGAGATCATGAAGAAGATCCCGGAGATGACACCTTATGATGTAAAGGAATATCTTGACACGGTTGACACCAAGAATCTTCCGATAGTTCCTATCAAGTACCAGCTCAGTCAGATCTGCCGTTATCCGGACCGCGAGGCCGCGAACATGGCCGTGCGCGAGAAGTTGCTGGAACTCCGCGAGAGGATCATCAACGGAGAGAAGTTCTCCACTCTTGCTCGAATATATTCGGAGGATCCTGGTAGCGCCCGTAAGGGTGGCGAGCTTGGAATGGCCTCGAAGTCAATCTTCTGGCCTGTGTTTTCAGACGCCGCTATGGCTTTGAAGCCGGGTGTTATCTCGCAGATTGTCGAAACTCCTGACGGATTCCACATCATCGAGGTCATCGAGAAGAAAGGCGACATGTTCAACGCCCGCCACATTCTGATGAAGCCTAAATACACTGATGACGACAGGGATAAGGCGTTCAAGACTCTGGACAGCCTCCGTACCGAGATCAACAATAACGCCGTGACGTTCCAGATGGCGGCGAACTTCTACTCACAGGATCCGGCCACCAGGACCAACGGCGGTCAGATGTCCGATCCGAACACCGGCTCGGCATATTTCGAGATTGACCAGCTCAAGCCGGAGGACTATCTGGCCATCAAGGACTTGAAGGAGGGCGAGATCTCCGAGCCTGTGGAGTCCACTGACAATGATGGCCGTCAGGATCAGGTCAAAGACTATGTCGTTGGAAAGACCATCTACAAGATCATCCGTGTTGACAAGATCATTCCGGCCCACACTGCGTCGTTTGAGGAGGATTTCAGCCAGCTTCAGGAGCAAGTCCGTCAAGACAAGCAGATGAAGGCCATCGATGACTTCCTCGCCGGCAAGATCAAGGAGACCCACATTGTCATCGACCCGATGTTCAAGGACTGCGAGTTCCGTCGTCCGGGTTGGGCTTCAAAGTTCTCTGAAGACTGATGCTTGCGAGACGTCTGGCATATTCATTAATCCTTCTGCTGGTTTCGTTCGGCCTTTTCGCCCAGAACACCGAGCAGAAGGACAGTCTTGTGCGCCTGCTGGGATGTGATGAGCTTCAGCAGGTCGAGGAATATGGCCAGAGCTACAGGAAGGCTTTGGGACATGCCAGATTCGAGCACAATTCAACTCTTCTGATCTGCGACACCGCCTTGTGGAATGTCAACCAGAATGTTATAAACGCTTTCGGCAACGTCCAGATCATTCAGAACAACACAGTGCTCAGCAGCGAGAGCCTCGACTATCTCATCGACCAGAACCTCGCTCAGTTCAGAGGCGCGCTGGTCCAGCTTAGGGACAAGGACGGGAACACCCTGCGTACCACTGACCTGGACTATAACACCAAGGACAGTGTGGCCGTGTTCAGGAACGGCGGTGCCTTGCGCGACAAGGACGGCCAGATCATCGAGAGCGATGACGGCCATTACTATTCCAAGCTCAAGACGTTCAGTTTCACGAACAACGTCAACATGTACACCGACTCGATATTCGTGAAGACTGATGATCTGGACTACAACACAGGCACGAACGTAGCCACTTTCGGAACCGGCACCAACGCATGGAGGGACAACAACATGCTTTCTTCTCAGGCCGGTTTTTACGAGCGGACTTTGGAAAAGTTCACGTTCTTCAGGAACGTGCATATTCTTACCGAGAACCAGGAGGCATGGGCTGACACCTTGGTATATTACCGGGTTCCGAACAATGTGGAGATGTTTGGCCATGTGGAACTGCTTGACACGACTCGCAATGTGGCCGCGGTGGCCGGTTATGTGCAGTATATAGATTCCTTGTCATTCATAAAGTTGACCCGTGAGCCGGCTGTGATAGCGATCAGCGAGCAAGGGGAAAAGAGAGATACAGCTTACATCGGTGCGGACACATTGATTCTGCGCTCCATACCGAAATGTGATGTGGATTCATCGGAGATTTCCAATTCGGCAAGCCGTCTGAAAGAGATAAACGTGGATCCTGTCACGGAGTACCGTCGCAAGGCCTACGAGGCAGCCAAGGCCGCGGCCGAAGAGGCCCGCAAGAAGCGGGAAGAGGAAGACCCTAACGCCGCCGGAGCCTCCGACAGAGGCGCCTCCGCTGTCAAGCCAGGTGGAAAACCGACCGGGAAACCGGCTGGCAAGGCAACTGGAACGGCTATAGGAAAGACGGCGGGAACAACGGCTGGAAAGACAGGTGATAATTCAGGAGGAAAGGCGATCTCGAAATCCGGAAAACTGTCAGGTGACGCGATGATTGGCGATCCTGTGACGAAAGGCCGTCAAGGCCTTCCCGCTCCATGGGATGATGTCATTGAATATGCTCCTCCACGGTTCCAATTGCCGGACACCCTGAAAACGTCGCCGGACACCCTGAAAACGTCGCCCGACACTGTACGTGTTCCAAGCGACAGTCTGGCGGCGAAGACCCTTTCCGCGGTCACTGAACCTGTTTCGCTCACTGAGCCTGCCGAAGTGACCAATCCGCAATCACCGGATTCCCTGACCGTCCCTACGGATTCCCTGACCGTGCCGGGTGATTCCCTGCATGTTCCCACTGACTCTTTGTCTTTGGCCCCCAAGGATTCCACGAAGATCAGTTTCATCTATGGCATACGTAACGTCAAGGTGTTCCGTAACGACATGCAGGTCGCATGCGACTCTCTTGCCTACACGGATCTTGACTCTTTGATAAGGTTGTATGAAAACCCGATTGTCTGGAATGAGATCAAGCGGCAGTACAGTGCCGACAGTATAACCGTCATTGTCAAGAACCGGTCCATTGACCGCGCCAGCTTGATGTCCAATGCCTTTATAATAGTGCAGGAGGACACCTTGTCCTATGACCAGATCCGTGGAACAGAGATGATGGCATACTTTGACAGTACCGGTGCGTTGAGGCGGTTCGACTCGATGGGTGGCGCGTCCGGAGTCTTCTACATCGAGGAGAACGGAAGTCTGGCCACCGTCAACAAGTTCGAGTCAAAGATGTTGACCGCGACATTGAAGGACGGTAATATTCAGGACTTGAACTACTTCGATGCCGTGAAGACAGATGCCTACCCGGTCGTCCAGATGAAAAAGGACGAGAAGATTCTGAAGGGATTCGACTGGCAGCCGGACAAACGTCCCAAGGGACCGGAGGACATCACGCCATATAAGCCGCGAGAGTCCCAGAGGAAAGTCTATGAGAATGTGCCGAGAGCCGAATTCGCGCAGACGGACATCTACTTCCCGGGCCACATGAACAGCGTCTATAAGATGCTGGCCAGACAGGATTCCTTGAAACGGGTCCGTAAAGCTGAGCGCAGAAGGCTTGAGGCCGAGCGCAAGGCTGAGGCTGCCAGGATTGCCGACAGCCTTAGGGTCGTTGCCGCCGCCGACAGCCTTGCTTTGGCGGACAGCCTTGCCCGTGCCGACAGTCTGGCTCTGAGAGACAGCCTTGCCAGCCGTGATTCTTTGGCGCGACAGGACAGTCTTGCCGTGAAGGACAGCCTTGTGGTTTCAGATTCGTTGTCGGTCAGCAAGGCCGATTCATTGGCCAATGATCCTTCGGCCATAAAGAAGGCTGAGCAAGAACGCAAAAAGGCTGAGAGAGAGAAGGCGCGAAAAGATCGTCAGGCGGCCAAGGAGGCCAGATGGGCTGAACTTGACGCCCGTGATGCCGCCAAGGCTAAGGCCAAGGAGGAGAAAGCGTTGAAGAAGAAGCGTCAGAAGACCCTCAAGACATTGAAGGCGATGGAGAAACGTCGTGCTAAGGAAGAGAGGATGCTTGAACGCTACAAGGCTCGTTACGAAAAACAGAAAGCCAGAAAAGCCGCACGGAAAGCCGGTAAAAAATAAGGACTGACCTGAAGGCCAGTCCTTGATCCTTTATAATAGAATCCTTTTTTAGAGAAGTTTCTTCTTGAGGGCGTCGATCATGTCCACGGTCATGGTCTCCAGATCATAGGACGGTGTCCATCCCCACTCCTCGCGGGCGCAGGAATCATCCATCTTGTCCGGCCAAGAGTCAGCGATCGCCTGACGTACCGGATCCACCTCATAGCGCATCTTGAATCCTGGAATATGTTCCTGAATCTTGTGGTAGATAATCTCCGGATCAAAGCTCATGGAGGCGATGTTGAACGAGTTGCGGTGTTTCAGCTTGGAAGGATCCGCGTTCATGATGTCCACGGCGGCCTTCAGCGCGTCAGGCATGTACATCATGTCCATGAATGTCCCGGCCGCGATAGGGCAGACAAACTCTTCGCCTTTTACTGCCGCATAGTAGATCTCAACGGCATAGTCTGTCGTGCCGCCTCCAGGAAGTGTCACATTGGAGATAAGTCCAGGGAACCTTACCGAACGGGTGTCCACACCGTATTTGGTGTGATAATAGTCACTAAGCAACTCGGTGGCCACCTTGGTCACGCCGTACATCGAACGAGGCCTCTGCAGCGTGTCCTGAGGAGTGTTCTGATGCGGAGTCTCAGGGCCGAACGAACCGATCGAGGATGGTGTGAACACAGCGACATTGTTCTCCCTCGCGATCTCAAGAATATTCATGAGTCCGTCTATCTGGATGTGCCATGCCAGCTGCGGCTTCCTTTCCGCGACAGCCGAGAGCAGGGCGGCGAGATTGTAGATTGTGTCGATGTTGTACTTCTTCACGATGCCCAGAAGTTGCTCACCGTTGCAGACATCAGCCTCCTCGGCGGGACCGCTCTCAAGCAGAACACCCTTTGGCTCAGCACCTTTGATGTAGCCGGCGACAACGTTGCCCTCCGGGTACATATTCCTGATTTTCATTGTCAGCTCCGAACCGATCTGTCCGGTCGAACCTATCACTAGTACATTTTTCATTGCGGATCGCTTGTTTATTGCTAAATTAGCAAGTGCAAATTTACATTATTTTCTGACAAGAGCCCTTATTTATAATAAAATATTATCGATTTTGTCAAAAATTAATATATTTGTCAGTGCGAAATCGAAACGTTTTAAAATTTTATCAATATGTACGGAAAATTCCAGGAACATCTACAGGCAGAGCTTGCCTCCATCAAGGAAGCCGGACTCTACAAGAACGAGAGAAACATCGCCTCCGCACAATCCGCCGAGATCACTCTCCAGGACGGCAGCAAGGCTCTTAACTTCTGCGCCAACAACTATTTAGGTTTGGCTGATTCCCCGAGGCTCATCGAGGCAGCCAAGAAGGCTATGGACGAGAGGGGATTCGGAATGTCCTCTGTCCGTTTCATCTGCGGAACCCAGGATCTTCACAAGGAGCTTGAGGCTGCCATCTCCGACTTCTTCCACACAGAGGACACCATCCTCTACGCATCATGCTTCGATGCCAACGGTGGGGTGTTCGAGCCTCTGCTCACGGCTGACGACGCCATCATCTCAGATTCCCTGAACCACGCCTCCATCATCGACGGAGTGCGTCTTTGCAAGGCTGTCCGTTACCGTTACGCCAACGCTGATATGGCCGACCTTGAGCGTTGTCTCCAGGAGGCTCAGGCCCAGAGGTTCCGCATCATCTGCACCGATGGAGTCTTCTCAATGGATGGCAACGTCGCTCCGATGGACAAGATTTGCGAGCTGGCCGAGAAGTATGACGCCCTCGTGATGGTTGATGAGAGCCATTCCGCCGGCGTTGTCGGCAAGACCGGCCACGGAGTCGCAGAGCAATATGACTGCTATGGCCGCATTGACATATTCACAGGCACCCTCGGCAAGGCGTTCGGTGGCACCGTCGGCGGATTCACCACAGGCCGCAAGGAGATCATCGACATGCTCCGCCAGCGCTCCCGTCCGTATCTCTTCTCCAACTCTCTGCCGCCTATGATCGTGGCCGCCGGCATCGAGATGTTCAAGATGCTCAAGGAAAGCAACGAGCTTCACGACCGCCAGCAGGAGAACGTGGCTTACTTCCGTGACAAGATGCTTGCCGCCGGCTTCGACATCAAGCCGACCCAGAGCGCCATCTGCGCCGTGATGCTCTACGATGCTCCTCTGTCCCAGAAGTTTGCCGCCAAGATGGCCGAGGAAGGAATATTCGTGACCGGCTTCTACTATCCGGTTGTCCCTAAGGGCCAGGCCCGCATCCGCGTCCAGCTCTCAGCCGCCCACAAGCGCGAGCACCTCGACAAAGCCATCGCCGCCTTCATCAAAGTCGGCAAGGAACTCGGTGTCATCAAATAACCTTTCTTTGAATATCCCGACGGTCTCCCTGAGCCTCCCTCGTCGCTTCGACAGGCTCAGCGACCAAAATCAAGGCGGTCCCTGAGCTTGTCGAAGGTCCGCCTTGTTTTGTGAAATATATTTGTAGGTTATAAAATTATTACCTATATTTGTCGGTGAGAAAACGATTAGAGGATGCCGACAATATTCTACTTCTTTGGCTTCAGATTTATGTTCTATGCCAATGATCACTGGCCTATTCACGTACACGTTGTGAAAGGTAACATCAGTGCCAAGTTTACTATATTCCCTGTTAGTCTGATAGAAAACAATGGCCTGAAGCCAACGGAGCTGAAAATGGTCGAAGCCGTGATAGAGGAGAATGTGGAAGTGATCGCGGAACATAGGAACCGCTTCTTCAATAAATTGAGTGATAAATGATTAATGTGACAGAAATATGGTTGACTGATTCCGCTGTGTGGATTCGTACAGAGGATGGAAGGGAGGCGAAAGAGCGTTTCTCTGACTATCCGAGGTTGAAATATGCCACAGAGGAACAGCGGTGTAATTTCGTGTCTGACGCGGACGGGATCCATTGGCCGGAATTGGACGAGGATCTTTGCTTTGAAAGTTTTTTCGACAAGAAAGACCAGACAATCCTTTATAGGATATTTATTGAACACCCCGAGCTTAACGCTTCTGCCATAGCCCGCCGTCTGGGAATATCCCAAAGCCTCTTTGCCCAGTATATCAGTGGCGCCAAGAAGCCTTCAGAAGCCCGCTTAAACCAAATTCTGGAACAAATCCGTGCCATTGGCCGTGATTTGTCCCAGATTTCAGCCTGAAGCCCCGGACGCTGAGCCAGTCGAAGCGCCCGGGGCTTTGATATAACGAAATATTACTCCGCGTAGAGCGAGATGATGTTGAGGATGACCTGAGAGGCCTTCTCGATGCTCTGGAGAGGAACGAACTCCATCTTGCCGTGGAAGTTCAGGCCGCCGGCGAAGATGTTCGGGCAAGGCAAGCCCTTGAAACTGAGGTTAGCCCCGTCGGTACCGCCACGGATCGGCTGGATCTTAGGCTTGATTCCGGCCATCTCCATAGCCTTCACGGCTTTCTCGACAACGTGATAGTGCGGCTCGACCTGCTCGCGCATATTGTAGTACTGATCTTTGATCACAGCCGTCGCCGTGCCCTCACCGTACTTTACATTGATGAAGTCCACGCACTTCTGCATAATAGCCTTCTTGCTCTCGAACTCCTTGCGGTCGTGGTCACGGATGATGTAGGTGATGTCAGCCTCCTCGACCGTTCCGTTGAACCCGACGATATGGAAGAACCCTTCGTACCCTTCGGTATATTCAGGTCTCTGCTGGACCGGCAGCAGTCCGTTCAGTTCAGTCGCGATCAGAATGGCGTTCTTCATCTTGCCCTTGGCGTAGCCAGGATGCACATTCCTTCCTTGAATATGTATCTTCGCCGAAGCCGCGTTGAAATTCTCGAACTCCAGCTCTCCGATCTCGCCGCCATCCATCGTGTAGGCATATTCAGCCCCGAACTTCTTGACATCGAACTTAACGACTCCGCGTCCGATCTCCTCGTCTGGCGTGAACCCGATCTTGATCTCACCGTGCTTGAACTCAGGATGCTCCACGATGTACTGCACCGCGTCCATAATCTCCGCCACACCGGCCTTGTCGTCCGCGCCAAGCAGCGTGGTTCCGTCCGTGGTGATCAGCGTCTGACCCACGTAGTGAAGCATCTCCGGGAACTCCGAAGGCTTCAGCGCCAGGCCCGGCACACCTTTTAAAGGAATATCCCCGCCGTCATATTCATTGATTATCTGAGGTTTGATGTCCGCGCCTGATGCGTCCGGAGCGGTGTCCACGTGGGCGATGAAGCCGATCGCCGGCACTTTCGCCTCGATGTTCGAAGGGATCGACCCCATCACGTAACCATATTCATCCAGAGTGGCTTCCACTCCGAGAGCCTGAAGCTCGTCGCGCAGCATCCGCAGCAGATTGAGCTCTTTTTCCGCCGAAGGCTGGCTCTCTGATTCCTCGTTCGACTGAGTGTCAACGCTGACGTACCTCAGGAACCTGTCCAAAACTTTTTCCATGTTGTTGTTATTTTCTGGTCGCCGAGCCTGTCGAAGCGACTTCCATAACGGCACTTCGGCAGGCTCAGTGGCCGTTTGTTTATTTCTTAGCCCTCAAAGAAGCGATCACCGTGTAGGCGATGATTCCGATGAACGGAATGATCGCTATGGCCTCGCCATACTGCGCGTTCCAATCCGCCATGAACCAATCCACGTTGAAGAACTTCAGCAGCGCGCTCACGACACCCATCAACGCGCCGCCGGCGATGAATCCCGAAGCGATCAGCGTACCCTTGTTCAGACGCGCCTCGTTCAGAGCCTTGTCCTTCGAGCGTGTGCTCACGTACCAGGAGATCGCGCCGCCGACCAGCAACGGCAGGTTAAGATCGATAGGAATGAATATTCCAAGCGCAAACGCCAATGCCGGTATCTTGAAGAAAGTCAGCACGATGGCCAGCACCGCACCGATTCCGTAAAGCAGCCACGGAGCGCCTCCGCCGTTCATCATCGGCTGGATCACCGCCGCCATGGCGTTGGCCTGAGGAGCCACGAGAGCATGGTCGCCGACGAATCCGTAGGTCTTGTTCAGCACAAGCATCACGCCGCAGACTGTCGCCGCCGCGACAGCCACACCCATGAACTTCCAGCCTTCCTGCTTCTTTGGCGTGCTTCCGATCCAGTAACCGATTTTGAGGTCGGTGATGAATGAACCTGCAACCGAAAGCGCCGTGCAGACAACTCCACCGATGATCAAGGCCGCGGCCATACCGGCGTTGCCCTTAAGTCCCACAGCCACAAGGATAAGCGCGGCGATGATAAGCGTCATAAGTGTCATTCCGCTCACTGGGTTTGTTCCCACGATGGCGATGGCGTTGGCCGCCACGGTAGTGAACAGGAACGAGATGATCGCCACGATCAGCAGCCCGACAACTGCCTGCCAGATGTTGTTCACAACTCCTCCGAACGCGAAGAAAGCGAACACAGCCAACAGCGTCAGCACAATGCCGAACACAATGGTTTTCATAGGAATATCCTCCTGTGTCCTCTCGGTGTTCTCAACCTTTCCTCCCTTCTTGCCGAACTCGCCGACAGCCAGTCCCACAGCCGACTTGATCACACCGAACGACTTGATGATGCCGATGATTCCGGCGGTCGCGATGCCACCGATGCCGATGTGCCTTGCATAATCCTTGAATATCTGGTCAGGGCTCATCTCTCCGATTGTCATTGTCACTCCGGTGTTCATCAGATCAATCACCTGTCCGCCCCAGATGAGGTTCATCAGCGGGATGATCACCAGCCACACCAGGAAACTGCCGCAGCAGATGATGAAGGCATATTTCAGGCCCACGATGTAGCCGAGGCCCAGCACAGCCGCTCCGGTGTTCAGTTTCAGAACGACCTTCGCCTTGTCAGCGATTGTCTGTCCGAATCCCATCACGGTGGTGCTGACCGTATCCGCCCACGCACCGAAAGTGCTGACAATGAAGTCATAAAGACCTCCGATGAGACCGCTCACCAGAAGCGTTCCAGCTCCCTTGCCGCCGCCTTCGCCGCTAACGAGGATCTGTGTCGTGGCCGTGGCCTCAGGGAAAGGATATTTCCCGTGCATCTCTTTCACGAAATATTTCCGGAAAGGGATGAGGAACAATATTCCTAAAACACCGCCGAGCAGCGACGAGAGGAACATCTGCATAAAGTTGACATCAACTCCAAGAATGTAGATGGCAGGAAGTGTGAATATAGCGCCCGCCACCACAGCTCCGGAGCAGCCTCCGATCGACTGGATGATGACGTTCTGTCCCAGACCTTCCTTCTTGCCGAGTGCGCTTGTCAGACCCACCGCGATGATCGCGATCGGGATCGCCGCCTCGAACACCTGTCCCACGCGCAGCCCCAGATAGGCCGCCGCCGCGGAGAAGATGACCACCATCAGCAATCCAAGGGTCACTGAATATGGCGTGACTTCCGCCCATTTCCTCTCCGCCCCCAAGAGCGGCTTGTACTCCTCGCCCGGTGCCAGCTCCCTTTGAGCGTTCTCCGGTAAAGCATTTCTTTTTTCTTCCATTGATCGTTATTTTGTTTTCATTTCTTTCTTGTCATTCCGTCCGGCCCCCTCGATAGGCTCAGGGTCCGGTGTCGGTCGCTGAGCCTGTCGAAGCGCACCGACAAAAAACAAATATACTATATTAAGGTGAAAATCCCCACTCATCGAAAATTTTTATAAAAAATGTCAAAAAAAATTTGGAGGTAAAGAAAAAGTGCGTATCTTTGCAGCCCGTTTCGGAAGAAGCGGTACAAAAATAAGTTCATTGACAATACTGAGAGATTACAACGAGGTAAGTGAAAAGAAGAAAGGATTAGCCGAAATAGAGATAGAATAGGTTGATACAATTTCACAACAACGAAAGATTCACAGAGGAAGAGAAGTCAGAGCGCACGGAGGATGCCTTGGCTTCGGCAGGCGAAGAAGGACGCGGTAAGCTGCGAAAAGGTCCGGGGACCCGCAAACGGGGCTTGATCCGGACGTGTCCGAATGGGGCAACCCGCACGGCTGAAGGCCGTGCACCAGACTGTGTCTGGGGCGAACCCGGGGAACTGAAACATCTTAGTACCCGGAGGAGGAGAAAGAAAGAGTCGATTCCCCCAGTAGTGGCGATCGAAGAGGGAAGAGCCTAAACCGTCGTGTTCACGGACATGGCGGGGTTGTAGGACCGGAGATATGGACTGCCTCACGAACCGGAATTTTCTGGAAAGTGAAGGCGCAGAGGGTGACACCCCCGTACGGGCAAGGCGGGGCAGTCCTATCCGGCACCTGAGTAGGGCGGGGCACGTGGAATCCTGTCCGAACCCGCGGGGACCATCCCGCAAGGCTAAAGACTGCCGAAGACCGATAGCGTACCAGTACCGTGAGGGAAAGGTGGGAAGCACCCCGTGAAGGGGAGTGAAATAGAACCTGAAACCGTGCGCTTGCAAGCGGTCGGAGCACCGGTGACGGTGTGACGGCGTGCCTTTTGCATAATGAGCCTACGAGTTGCGTCAGTCCGGCGAGGCTAAGCCCTTCAGGGGCGGAGCCGGAGCGAGAGCGAGTCTGAACAGGGCGTTCAGTCGGGCTGAGCAGACGCGAAACCTAGTGATCTACCCTTGTCCAGGGTGAAGGCGCCGTAACAGGCGCTGGAGGCCCGAACCAGTTTCCGTTGAAAAGGGCTTGGATGAGATGAGGGTAGGAGTGAAAGGCCAATCAAACTGGGAGATAGCTCGTACTCCCCGAAATGTCTTTAGGGACAGCCTCGTCGGTTTCCTTCATGAGGTAGAGCTACCGATTGGAAGCGAGGGCTTCGCCGCCTATCAATTCCAGACGAACTCCGAATGCGTGAAGGTTCTACGACGGGAGTGAGTCGTCGGGTGCTAATATCCGGCGGCGAGAGGGTAAGAGCCCAGACCTCCGGCCAAGGCCCCCAAGAGCGGTCTAAGTTGAGACAGAACGAAGTGGCGCCGCAGAGACAGCCAGGATGTTAGCTTGGAAGCAGCTATTCATTCAAAGAGTGCGTAACAGCTCACTGGTCGAGCGGAGCCGCGTGGATGATGATCGGGCATCAAGACCGCCGCCGAAGCCGAGGACGGCTGGCGCGAGTCAGTCGTGGTAGGGGAGCATTCCGGTCGGCGCGGAAGGGAAGTCGCGAGGCTTCCTGGAGCGTCCGGAAAAGAAAATGTAGGCATGAGTAACGACAAGGGGCGTAGAAACGCCCCCGCCGAAAACCCAAGGTTTCCGGGGCCACGCTAAACGGCCCCGGGTGAGCCGGGAGCTAACGGTAAGCCGAGAGGCGATCCGGATGCACACGCGGTTAATATTCCGCGGCCGGCCCGTCGGGCGATGTCGCGACCGAGAAGTGAAACCTCCGCGCGGAGACGGAATTCCGCGTTGAAGGCCGTAGGGGTGACCCGAAAGCCGACAGTACGGCGAGCCTCCGGGCGAGCCGACAGCGAGGGTAATCATGCTCGCGAGAAAAGCGACTAGCGCTAAGAGACGGGCCGCCCGTACCGTAAACCGACACAGGTGGGTGGGGAGAGTATCCTGAGGCGCTCGAGTGAATCACGGCCAAGGAACTAGGCAAATTGACCCCGTAACTTAGGGATAAGGGGTCCCGCGGCGACGCGGGCGCAGAGAAATGGCCCAGGCGACTGTTTACCAAAAACATATGGCTATGCGAAATCGTTAAGATGACGAATATGGCCTGACACCTGCCCGGTGCCGGAAGGTTAAGAGGGGGGGTCACCGAAAGGGAAGCCCTGAATTGAAGCCCCGGTAAACGGCGGCCGTAACTATAACGGTCCTAAGGTAGCGA
>OLZZ01000615.1_pt1 | contig 14809 bp, 29 predicted proteins | sample 1673571 | NCBI WGS metagenome assembly OLZZ01 (sample SAMEA103958115, study PRJEB25191) | human gut metagenome | biome: human-associated habitat [ENVO:00009003]; feature: intestine environment [ENVO:2100002]; material: feces | place: Germany | collected 2013/2015 | reverse complement strand
TCTGAAATATTTTGCAGTTCATGAATTTTTTCTTACCTTTGCATAGTAAACAATTTAACGGATTTTATATATGTTATCTTATATTCTATTGACATTCGCGTTTATCATACTAGCGAATATTTTTGACAACATAAGCGACAGGTTCGGGAGGATGAATGTATTCAACATCATTTTCTACATCCTGTCAATTATGATGCTTTCGTGCGCGTTTTGCTGCGGTTTAATCCTAATATTAACATTTTACAAAATTTAAGATTCACACCAACTAATAATCTGTGTGGATTTTTTAATCATTCATTTTTTTTTTCTTAACTATTTATAGTATAAGCAAATTTTCAAACAAGAATATGAGAAATAGAAGAAATACAATTAGACTTAACGAGTCTATGCTCAAGAGGATTATCAAGGAATCAGTAAAGAGGGTGTTGAGGGAAAGTAACGAAAAGCAAGAAATCTTCACTCTTGATGCGATTGACATCAGTCGTGATGAAGCAATTGATGATATGCGTTTCTGTGGGCAAATATATTACAGTGCTGACGAAGCATTTGTGGCAGCAGAAAAATGTGCTGATTATTATTCGGACGACGATGATGTTATCATTGTGACAGTAAACGGTAATGAATTTGAAGACGGAAAAGGCAACATAATTGGTGAACCTGTAGATATTTTTGCAGCATCAAACAAGGACAGGAAAACAACTATGCTGGCAAGAAGGAAGTCTGGATATGTAAACCCAGAAGTTGACTACTACGCAATGTAATACGAGAGACAACAATATATAAATAACCCCTCACTCTTTTAAATTGAGCGAGGGGTTATTTATTTTTTATATGAATTCTATCAACAATTTATATCGTTATTTTCAATCATCCATTTCCCAAACAAAATTATCGAGTACGCCTTGTACAAAATCAACACCACCATACCATTCTATGAACTTTTCGTAGACATAGTTATTGTCAGGAATAGCGTCAACCCCCATGTCTTTTGAGAATTTCTCTTTTACTGATTTACTTTCGTATTTTATGAATTCGTTATACCAATCCCAAAGTATGTCCTCTATATCGTAATAGTTTATTTCATGCCCTTTGTACAATATTTCAGGGTCTGCCCATTCACCATAGTAAACAAAAAGTGCACCTGGCACTCCACGATAATAAGTTTTGGAATTAGTATGAGCAACACCGTCTGCGTCTCTCCAAAATAAATTTCCGCCTTCCATCAACACCCTCTTTACGGATTCCTTGATAATCTTATGGAGCGTAGACTCATTGAGTCGTATTGTATTCTTTCTCATATTTGTATTGTAGATATTCTTTAATAAATAGTTATTAATTTCCTAAAATTTTCTATCTTTCAACTCCGTAACAACATCGTGCCAATGTCTTTTGTCGTTATGGTTAAGGCATCCAGAATATGCAGCATAGTATTCATTTATGCGTTCAAGTTCTTCAGTTGATAAATCTATTGGGTTGACATCCAGGAGTTCATCAAGACTTTTACCTGTTGAAATATCAGGTGTTCCGTAATCATATGCCTCTCTTAAAACTCTCTTAATGGTTGTCTTAACGATTCTATTTAATTGTGATTCTGTAATTTTCATATATATTTCATTTTAACATTTAATTATCCTTGGACCTTTGAACTGTAGTTTATGTCCGTTCTCAAGGCATACCTCAAACAACTCTACATCACCGCATGGATTGATTTCGCACTCATCCTTCAATGAGTAAGCGTTTCGTATCACCGTTTCTTCCCAGTCGATAATAGGTGGTGACGCCCATGCCTTTAGGATAACAGTCAGTCCACCGAGACCACAATACGGTTCAGCACCGCCCTTTTTCCAAGACCATGCGTTACCTAACCAAGCGTAATCACGCTGTAGTTTGTTGTACAGGTCAGAACTTTCCTCTGTTGCGTCCTTTATCTGCAATGCTCTTTCACAGTAGATGAGTCCTCTGTCGTTGACAATCAACTCGTCAGGGAATCCATATTCCCAGATGTCCATCATTTCAATCTTAAAGGCGTGAGGGTCCTCAAATATCTTCTCGATATCCTGCTCGTTGTTGTCAAGTATGTCTGCGACAAAGTCGTGGATAGAGTTGTATTCATTTGCCTTCTCTATAGCGTCTTGTGTAAGAACGCCAGGACCCATCATATCAATGTAGTTAGTTACTCTATCAGCGTCAAGGTCAATCTCGTAGTCAGACGAGTAAATGTTGACGATATCCTTATCGAGTATATTTTGAACCTCGTTGTCAATATATTGTCTTGCTGAGCGTTCAGTACCGAAACTTGGTAATTGCCCTGGTTTACCTATATTGTTCCAGTGGTCAAGGAAATGCCTGTAATTAGGGCGACGGTATATGTCGTTGTCGTTAGGATGCGAGAAAGGTATCTCAAGTTGATTGTGGTCCTCTCTCAATACCTCTTTTCTAATCATCCTTGTGAAATATTCCTCAAGTAAAATGCGTTCTCTCTGATTCATTGTTATTACAGATTATATGAAATTTTGCTCATTCGGTGTTATCTAAGTTACTAATAAATAGTCCATTGTAAAACAAAATCCACGACGCTATCATTCTTGCATCGTGGACTATTGCTTGTAGTGTTGAGATGTTGTCTGTCGTTAAAGAAACCTCTTCAAATCCTCCATCATATACGGGTTGATGACTGTCTCTATTGTATCATCGTCGTACTTGACAACCCATTTGTCCTTATCTGAAGCGTCAACCTCTTTGACGTGGTTGAGAGATTTCTTGAACTTTGTACTTTCAAAGAAACCGTTTCGTGACTGTGATATCTGGTCAATATATGCCTTGGCGTCTTGAAACTGCTTGTCTGGGCCTGTCAGCAGTTGTTCCCTAAAATCTTGCCATCTCAAATCTGTCTCTGAAATGTGTTGAGACACGTTAGTCCATCCGATTCGCATCACATAGAACAGTCTTGCGTTGTGGTCCTCAAGCATACGTTTCTCGTTTAGGAAACGCAGGTCGTCAACGACAACATTGTCGTATTTCTCAATCTCGTTCTCTGCCTGTTTGACGTGCCATTCTGGTCTAAGTGTTCTAATTAGATTTGTACCTATGAACTGTAGCATATCCCTGATACTGTTCATTTTAACGGAACCGAAACAACAGTCTATGGTGTCTTTGTCGATATCAGTTGCCTCGTATAAAATATTGGATGCCCTCTCGTCAATCTCGTATGGTTTATCAAATTGAACCTCTTTTCTTTTATTCAATTCATCAATACTGATTGAAAGCATATCACTGATAAGTCGTTTCAACGGAGTGGCGAAACTTACTATCTTGAAACCGTTCTTTTCCGCCACCTTTGCGAGTTCTGTCTTACCAGAACTCTTTCTTCCTGCAAATCCTATAATCATTGTTTCTTTTGCTCTTTTTCTGTTTCCTTGGACTGTTCATTCTCACTTGGTTCCACGTAGTCGTCTCCACCGCAGATATGGTCATCACGGAGGTCATCAACCATTTCTACTGACCACGCATCCTCGATTATATCGAAATAGTCTCCGATTAAATTCTCCACCTCACAGACATACTCGCTGAATTTCACTTTGTCGTTGTCATAGTCTGGTTTTGGTATAATCGCGGCATAACGCCATAATGAACCTTTGAAGGTATTCAAACTCTCTTCTGCGCTTGGTCTACCTCCGTAATTAGAATTAGAGTATTCCCATCCACAGAACTGTATCTCTCTCTTTTTGGTAAGAAAAGTGTCGTCGTTGATGAGACCAATAATCCATTTTCGCCAGATATCCTTCAACTGTCTTACACAGTCGTCAACAAACATATTGAACTTGAGGATGTTTGTGTTGAGATTAAAGATGTTGTCAATATCCACCTCTGTCTTCATCACCACCGTCAACAATGACTGCTCAAGAATCTCCCTTGTGAACAGGGTGTTTGTAGGGGTTCCGTATTTTTCCTTGAACTCCTCCTCTGAAAGTTTTAAACATATGCTGTATCCCATAATGATATTATGTAGTTAAAAATTAATCAATAATCGTCTCTGTCAAATATATGTAATTTTTCTTTTAGAAATTTGTAACAAGAACCTCGTTGAAATTCTTGACAGTATTGTCGTGGAAACTGATGTAGTTACTCTTAATAGGAAAACTATTGTATTTTTTTGACCATTCAAGGAACAGATTGTTTACATTTCCTTTGTAATGCGTGACATTTGAAATAGCAAACTTGATATCACGCTTGTTTAAGTCATCAATCAGATTAAGCAACTCACGTTCAGTTTCCTCGTTCCACAACTTATTATATTCACTAAATGTAATCAAGTATGGCGGGTCAAGGTAAACCAAATCATCTTCGCGGTAATCTATGTTGTTAAGAAAAACTCTAAAATCCTCATTGTACCAGACCACATTCTTGTCTTTCAACAGGGTAAAGTAATCCACGATAGCATTATATGTGTTCTGGTTAAAGTCAACATTACCTACTGGTTGATTGAAGTCTCCTTTCTTGTTAAAGCGCAGCGTTCGGTTAAATCCGTAAATCAACAAAGCGTATAACTGTATAATGTCTTGTTTTCCGCCTTTATTGAAATCGTCTCTAAGTTGAGAATACGCTTCCTTGTTGTATTTAGCAAAATATGTTTTTGGGAATGATTCCTTTAACTCTTTAGGTACCGTATTCTTCTTATATGAAAGAGATAGGTTATATTTCTTGACAATATCAAAGAACTCTTTGAAGAATTCATCTTCTCTATCAACGTAACTACACAGCATCTTGTGAATAGCAATAACGAAACTATCAATGTCGTTCAATAGAAATTCATTAGCATCCACATTCATGAAAACACTACCTCCACCTACAAACGGTTCAATTAACCTGCCAATATGCTGTGGAAAATGAGTTTTAATCTCATTAATCAATTTATATTTGTCGCCTACATAAAAGAGTGGCGAACGATGTACTCCTTGTTTCTTAGTCATATTTTTTTATTCTATTGCCTTGATATTGATTTTAGGTTTAATCATAAATAGGATATTCGCGGTAGGTTCAATCAACTCTAAAATCTCGTCCATTGGTTTATACGCCATAGGCGACTCGTCCTTTGTCTCCTCGCATACCGTTGTTGAATAGACATTCGACATTGACTCCTTGAACTCATCAATTGATATATTCTTCTTCGCCTGTGCTCTTGACATCAACCTACCTGCTCCATGAGGAGCGCTGTAATTCCAGTCTGGATTAGACTTTCCCTCGCAGATAGCGATACCGTCTCTCATATTGAACGGTATAATCATCTTCTCACCTACAACAGAGCGTATCGCACCCTTTCGGATGATGAGGTCGTCAAAATCGATGTAGTTGTGCATCGTGTTAATCCTGTCGTCAGTCAGCGTGATTGACATTCGCTTTGATATGATGCCGTTGATGATATCAAGTATCACCTTGTGGTTATATGATGCGTACAATGTAGCAACGACCATATCAGACATATAACCGTTAAGGTCGTCACCAGAAAGATAACCGTCAATGAACTGCTCTTTGAACTTATCAGTAAACTCCTTGATTTTATTCTGCCATTCGGTCTTTTGGAAACCGCTGTCCTTGACATACTGAACGATACGTTTCTTGTCATCTCTGGATAGTGCGTGTTTCGCGCGTGTATCCCAATACTTGCACACTTTCAGTCCAAAGTTTCGCGAACCGCAGTGTATAGTTAAATAACCGTTTCCGTTATCACTTTCACCGTACTCAATGAAATGGTTTCCTCCGCCTACTGTACCTATTGACTTGTAGAACTTGCCAATATCAAGTCCTAAACGTCTGCACATATTGGTAATGAAATCTTCGTCAATTCTCTTGATAGGGTTGATAAGCGATTTGTTATTTCGGTGAATAGCGTTATATTTGTCCGTCATCCACTTGTAAAACTCCTTGTCGTTATACATACGATTTGAGTGGATTGCAAATCCCATAGGAACCGCTTTCTTGACCTCCTTCTCGAACTTGGCATATTCGCCATCTGTAAGTGCTCTGGAGAGACGCACTGTAGTCATCTGGCATCCTATATCAACACCGATGTGATTGGGGTTCACATACGCTCCTACAGGGCAGGAGAAACCAATGACGATGCCCTTGCCGCTATGCACGTCTGGCATAATCCTTATCTTAGCACCCTCAAACGCCTTGGAGTCTGCAATATCATGAACTGTATTCAAGGCCTCATCCTCTATGTTGTCTGTAAAGATTTTCACATCCTTACAATATTCACCTTCAAATGTAATCATTGTCTTGTAAAATTAATATTAGTCAACATATTCCATATAGAGTAAGGTACTGAATGGATTTTTGTGGACATCTACGTCTGGAAACTCCTATCTGAACAAGTCAAAATTGTCAATCACTTTTTTTGGACAAAGATTCTCTGTGTCCATATCCTTATATGTACTTTCGTTTTTATCTCCCATATTGTCTTGTTTAAATAAATCCCAATAAAGGTTATTCAGTCTTAAGAATGTTTCGTTCTTGCAAAAACTCAATGACTGGGATGATATGCATCACACTAATACTATAACCAAACGCATATTGAGAATTCAATTCAAAGTCATCAATTTCTCCTTTTAACCATTTGTTGACTTTTTTCACGAATGCATCACAATATTCACTATATGGAATTAAATCAAAAAGTGTGTCAGTAGAATTACTGATTTCAACACCAAACATACATTTCGCCACATATTTGCACTCGTCGAAATCTAAGTTTCTGTTTAATATCAAACCTTTCGGGAAACCATTCTTCTCCAGTGTCATTTGAATGGTGCCAGTCTTAAATGTCTTTCTCTCCATATCGTTTTTATTTAATCTTCTTAAAAACGGTGTCCTTCAAAAAATGTCTGCAATATTTCTTGAACGACCTAATCTTTAACGGTTTGATTGGTCTGTCGTTCTCATCCACTACAAACAGGTAAGGTTTCTCAAACCTATAAAAAGTATATACCATAGAAGGTAATACTACATTCGCCACAAAGTACCTCTTCACCTTGATGAACGGTTCGTCCTTCTTTCTTACCGCCCTGTTGACATACTCGTTTAGTGCGTTAATGATTACCTTGTCATTATCGCCGCAAGACAAATACTTGTTGATGTATTTTGTGACATTGCTGACATGTACATCGAGTCTCTTGTTGATTCTGGTAGAGATTCTCGTGTAAATTCCCTCAACGCTCTTGATGTCTTCCATAGAGCAGACGCTTATACGGCATGGATAGTCAAACTCATTAGACTTGTAATCAACAAGCATACGCCAGTTGACAACTTGAGGTTTGCATGGGTCGCCATATGCGTTTTTGTCACGGATAACGGTGAAATAGAAATTGTTCTCAACTTTATTGAACTGGTTGTGATTGTCATCGCTTCGTTTATAACCGCATCTTTCAAGATTCCATCTATCAATTTTCGTCATGAGATAAAAAAATTAGATTGTTAATAACACTGCAAAGATATGTAGTTTTTTTCAATTTTGCAAATTTAATCAATAAAAATCCGTAGACATTTTATCTTGTCCACGGATTTCTGCTGTTTAAGTGATATTAGGTTTTAACCGTTCTTCTCGTTTATTCTCTCAAAGTAAAATTTGTCAAACTGTTTTACTGTTAGCATTCCTAACTTTTTAGCGAGTTTCGCCTGAAATGTGTTCTGGCAAGTCTCGTAAAGTGTAGTCATAATTTTTTTCCGAAACTGCTCAATATCAAGTGTCCCCTTGTAGAAATTGCATTGCCGACAAGATGGATTAAGATTCTCAAGATTGTCGTCCTGTGTCTCAACGCCATCGTTCTCAAGAGATGATGTGTAGACTGCTTTGATGTGGTCCACCTGCATAGTGCGTGGCGTTAATTCGCATCCACAATAGGCGCATCTTCCGCCGTACTTGTTAAATACCGCCTCTCGTTGTCGTTTCGGAATTCTCTTGTGCTTCATTGTTCTCAAGTAATGTAAAACCTTTCTTTTGTCGTTCTTTCCACTGTTCTTCTTCCATTATCCTGTATTCAGTCCAAACATATGTCTTTTTGATAGTCCTACAGGAACTGAGTTGATATACGAAAGAAAGCATAATGAACAGTGTTGTAAATGTACTGAAGTCAAAACTGCACGAACCTACATTGTAGACAATTTCTGGATTAGAGTAATAAAACCGTAATGTGCCTATAGCAATGTCTCCAACACATATGTTGCAAACAAACAACAAGACAACAAGCGAGATGTTGAATGATAATTCTATTAGAGTTTTCTTATTGATATATCTTAACGAGTCTCTGAATTCTTTGTTTGCTATTTTACTTAAATGCCATTTTCTAAAGCATAACATATAGGCTGAATATCCAAAAACCGATACTGTACAACATAAGGACGCCAGTGCATAATTGTGATTCAGTGATAGACCAAGTGAATTGAAGATAATCGCTACAAGCAATGATAATGCTGTTATTATATAATATGTCTGTTTCATCTTATTCTTCCTTCTTATCTTGTTTTTTTTCTTCGTTTAAATTCTCTACCCATTTGTCCAACGCTTTGATACATTTGTCTGGTAATTGTTTTGCTGTGTCATTCGATTTGATGTAGTCAATCGTGCCGCCAACGCCATAGATTAATAATGCCTCATTCGTGGTTGGAATGAATATGTTCATGAAAACCGAAGCGAAAAATACAATTGCACATCTTTTAGACCAATATAAGTATTTGTTATATATGTCTATATGTAATTTCCAAGGTGCACTACCTTCAGGATGAATATTTGCGTCACTTTTTGAGAGAAGTCCAATAAAAAATACAACAATTGTGGTTATAACACTCAATACTGCGATAAGACCTAAAAAATTACTTATTCCGTCAAATCGGGTTATCCAGTAAATCTCGTTCATAATAGTTAATTTATTTATGATGTTTCTTTTTTAAATCCACTACAAAGGTAATAAAAATCATTGAGATTCACAAAAAGACCATTCAATTCGGTATCTCGCTCCACACATTCACTCAAACCACGTATTACCGTAAGAGACTCCATTATTGGTATCAATATTCATGTCCCATGTGCTTTTAACGGTCTTATCCATCACGGTTGTTACTCCACCTAACAACTCCAACCAGTTATTACCGTAAGAGACTGAATTATCGGTATCAATATTCGTGTCCACTGTACTTTTAGAGGTCTTATCCATCACGGTTGGTACTCCGCCATATAACTTCTCACGAATGCAGTTTGCGAGTAGAACATCTCCAGATTTATCAAACTCTTTCGCAAGACGCTCTCCATAACGCATTACCATTGCTTTATTATCATTGATTCCTCCTTCAATAATACGAAGAAGATTAGATAAAATATCTTCAATTTTTACTTTACTTACTTCCATTGTTTTCACTCTTTAAGACATCCTCTACATAATGTACAATTCTCTCGTATTCCAGACCGCTCTTCTTGCTGTCTTGATATGCCTTTTTGATTAATTCTTCGCCAGTGCCATAAAAGCATCCTACAGACCACATATTGTTGCTACGTGTCCATGTGAAATACCTACCACTTGACCACCAGTTCTTGAATACCATATAATCGCTCAACTCGGTTATTATCGCATTGCCACATATGCAAGCATTGCCACAAACTTCAGCGTCTTCACAAACTAAAGCATCCCCGCTAACCCACGCATTGTCATATATAACAGACTCGTCATATACACGAGCGTATCCACAAACCAATGTCTCACCATACACATGAGAGTTTCCATAAACCAAGGCATCTCCATAGACTTGAGCGTTTCCATAAACACAAGCATCTTCATATACAACAGCGTTACCATACACACACGCTTTGTTACATATACGCGCATTACCCCATACATATCCAGTGCTATATACCTTTGCGGTGTCATAAATCCAGCAATTACCATATTGAGACAAATTGGAATGGTTTTCAACATAACCGCCCTTATCACCTTCCTTTACATCTCCAAAATCTTTTAATGCCTCAATGCGATAAAGTGTTCTACCAAGCAGATTCGTCGTTTCATCCGTTAACTTGTATTTCTTATTTTCCATTCTTTTGTTCTTTGATTTTTTTGTCATAATAGTCGGTATAGCACATCTTAACATTGTCAAGATTTTCAATCAAGAAATCACATGACTTCATAACAACTTCATAGAGTTTAAACATAGCATCTGCACTCTCTGGGCGAGAGAATTGATAACCTGCGTAACCTAAATCATTTTCCAAATCGTGATAGCGTTCTGAACAGAATACTTTCATTTGTTCAAGATAATCAACGAATTCGTCTTTTCTTTGAGCACTGATTTGCTCTTTGATGTCAGAAATCGCGTGTTCATATCCCATTAAGAAACAATCAACATTTTTATTATTTAACAAAGATTTGTTATTTGACTTACGTAAGACACGAAACGCAACATTTTCAATTTCTTCTTTGGATTTATATTTAATCTTGCCTTTCATTATTGTTCCATATTTATATTTTAAATTCTGTTATATTATAGACAAGCACAATGGTCGTTAGTCCAACTCTGATAGAATTTCTTACTTCCACCAGCACCACCTTGTCTCCAGTACCCGAATACTCTAACAGTTTTTGGAGTAATAACCCACAACAAAAGACCTCTGTCTGAATTTTCAATCTGAATAATCTCTAATATACGATTAAAGTGAATCGTAAATAACTTTTTCTGCTTTAGACGACTATATTTTCTCTTAAGGATATCTTTGTCTAAATTATAACAACTAAATCTCATGTTTTCAATTTTTATAAACCATATCAAGAATTTCTCTAAAATTGGGATTGTCTATAACTGCCTGAGCATCTTCTTTTCTGTTAAAAATAACTTTTATACCCCGTGAATACATCATAGATACTGAACTAGTAACATATATTTGATTTACGTAATCATACAAAATTGTATTGTTACTAATATTTATAGTATGCAAGGTATTATAATACTCCGCAATATTAAGAAGTTGATTTAATGCCAATAGTTTCTTTAACTGCCTACTATTGTTAGCATTAGTTTTATCTAGTAAAAAATCATCAGGTTTCTTATATTCATTAATGTTACCTATATTATCTATGTAATAATAAAATTCTTTAAATATCTTATTACATACATCTGCGTATGTAATATATTTCTCTATAGGTTTGAATTTTACACACTCAAAAGTAGAGTTTTCTTTATCAATTTCGTAACCTTCAGGCGCTTGTATTTTAACTTCTTTTCTTTCCATTCTAATTTATTCTTTTATACCAAATGGTGTACCATCAATAAATGTTAACCGAAAACTGTCTTTAAAACTATACCAACTATTATATATACCATTATTAATAACAGTTCTAACAGTTCCATTCGGTCTAATACATACAATATTAAATTTCATTTGTTCATTCTTTACCCACCCAAAAGGTTGATGCTTTTGCATCTCCTCAAAGCATTCTTCTGCATTTTTAAATGGACGATACTTAGGTTCTGACTTGATGCGATAATTTATAACATCACCGCCGAAATCAAGTTGTTCATCAGGTTTAACATCTTCCCAATGATATTCTGGATTACAGTATTGTATAGTTTTTCCATTTGCATATGCCTCCAGAACAGGCAGCAATTCTTTTACTTTTTCTCTTGTCATTATTTATTAATCTTTTTTCTTATCTGTCATTGATACAAATACTGAACATGATATACCACATAATAATGCCCCTATGATATTAGCATAACCATGTGAATCAAGAGCAATTGCTCCTGAATATATCGCCACGATAAGCAAAATTGTTCTTATAAAATCTTTCATAATCTTAATCTTTTTTGTTTACAGAAATGTTTATTAATTTCATTTGTTTAACAAGTCATCTTTGTATGTCCACATAGTTGCTTTGTGAAACAATACAATATTGTGCCACGTTACATAACCATCATAAAATTCTGTAATAAAATTTCCACAACTATCATACAAAACAACATCTTCATTAATGTTAGGTTCTTCGTTCGTATCATGCCACACATTCTTTTGGTGTTTGTCAACCCATTCAGTACCTGCCTTAAAATAAAACCAAGGATTTGACTGAAACATACCACCATTATTCATATAATCTTTGTATGCTTCTTTTGTTTCTTCTTCTCTTGTCATTATTTATATTTTATTTTATGATTTCATTACTGGAGTTAACATTACTTCTAATGGTTCATCATCCCAAGTTAGGTCTGGAAAAAGTGAATCATCTATAGATAAGGGGACTCCATCCGATTCCCACTCTTTCCAAACTGTATCACGAATTGGTTTGTTGAAATACGCAAACAACATCCCACCCCAATCTCGTACAATCCAAAGTTTATATTCTTTACTTTCCATTGTCTTTCCTGATTTCCTCCACATATTTGACTATCCTTTCATATTCACGACCGCTCAACTCGCTGTCCTTGTACGCTTTTTTAATCAATTCCTCACCCGTTCCGTAGAAACAACCTACAGACCACATATTGTTACTACGAGTCCACGTGAAATACCTACCACTTGACCACCAGTTTTGAAAAACAATGTAATCGGATTTGTTTGATATTTCTGCATCACCACACACACAAGCGTCTCCACGCACCAAAGCATCTCCATACACACGAGCATCGCCATGCACACAAGCGTGGTTATACACACGAGCATTACCACACACACTAGCGTTACCAGACACTTGCCCATTGCCAGACACCCAAGCATTGTCATACACACAAGCACATCCAAACACACACGCGTCTCCATACACACGAGCATTGTCAGACACCCATGCATCGCCTTCATGTGCTAAATTATTCTCCGATGCGATAAATCCACCCTTATCGCCCTTTTTGATTTCACCAAAGTCTTTTAATGCTTCAATGCGATACAAGGTCTTGCCTTCAAACCCAATCGTTTCGTCTGTTAGTTTATATTTCTTCTCCATTTTATTTCTTCTTTACTGTTTTCTCTTTCTCTTGGCAATATAATATTTTTGTTTTGTAGACTGCTTCTTTAAAACACTTTTACCTACAGTAGACTTGTCTTTGTCAATCACAACATCTTCTGTAAATTCTATCTTAATATCTTTCATAATCAAAATTTGCTTTTTACTTCCACAATGGGTTACACTGCAAAGGTATGAAAAAAAGAGCAGAAAAACAAAATTTTCCACTCTTTTCTTTCTGTTTAGTTGCAAAAGTTGAGACACGGTATTAACCGCCACTCTGAATCCTCAAAGACCTTACCAATATGCGGACAGTCATCTGTTCCGAAGAAATCACAACCGCCACAATACTTCTCGAACGAGAATGGGTCGTTAAGGTCGTTTATGACTTTCAATCCATCATGAAAATCCTCAGTCTTGTTTGCCCTCTTCCTTCTCGGTCTTTTTACCATTAGACATCTTTCTTTTTTTAGCACTGTCACGATAAAGTTCCTCTGCGAATGAAATAAAACGCATCATCTGCTCGTAGTCGTCAACCAGAAGATTACCCATACTCTCGCTTCTCTTGTTGTCGAGATGGATATTGTATGTGCCGTCTCTGAAATCCACCACCTCCACCTTGAAACATTTCACACTGCCTTTGTACATCCTAAAGCATTCAGTATTCTCTGGAAATGGTCCGTAAGGTTTGAACCCGTTTTCTAATAATTCTTGTTCCATTTATTTTAATCAATTTTTAATCTTCTTCAAAATTCTCGTAAACAGATAGTTTGTTATTTTTACGCTCTTTTCTTTTCTCGATACAAGGAAAACAAACCTCTCCTACATCTTTGATGTAAACCTCGTTAACGTAAGAAGGTTTGCTTTTAAACCTGAAATTTCTTTGTTCGCCGTAGGCAAGATGTTTCTTCTTTTTCCACTTCACTTTTCTCTTGCCGATAGTCTCGGTGTCTTGAAGGTCTTTGTGCTTGTTCTTGACCTTCCATTTCTTATCACCGTCAAAAACAAACGAGAACGAACCTCCTTGGTGTCTTTTTCTTGTTTGATGGAAACTATTTGACATTGTCTATGAATCTAAATTGCTTTCAATAACATTTCTCTTGACCGATTCACGTAGTTTCATCACTATTGACTCGAAATATCTCATGATTTCAGACTGGTCTACAATTTTAACGGTGTCAATATAGTCTCTGTCCAGATATATGTAAGATTTTTTTGCAATCGACACCATTGATACCATTTCTTCAGAATAAAAAGTAAATTTTGAAATGTTAAACTTGACAAGACTCTCTCCTATGCCTTCTACAACTTCATGTACCAAACAATATGTCGTTCTGTTTTCAATGTCATCTATCTTCACAAATCGCCCTTGAAATCTCTGATTTAATGCGACAATGTATGACGACGGATTTGACTTTAAATCCTCTCTACGTTTCTGTTCAGATTTAATATCATTACTTAGCGATTCCAATTCTTCATTTGTTAGTATTTTCAAATTCATATTCAAAAAATTTTAAAACAACAATCTAAATCTACAGAAAAAATCACTTTCTAAGTGTTCGTTCAAACACCTCGTTTTCTCTTCGTAACCACTCATCACGGTCAAAGATATAATTTTTTTCTGGAAATATTAATGCCCTTGTCGTCCCTTCTGGTATGTTAGATTCGTCTTCAATGTAATTCTCCGCCTGGTCGTACCGTCCGTTAAAACAAACTGTTTTAAGAACCTCATCTTCTCCCTTACAGTACAAAATCACCCACATATTCTTCTAAAAATTTGTCAAATTTTGTCAATTTTTACCGTTAAATCAGTAATAATCATGCGCCTATATTAATTT
>OLZZ01000596.1_pt1 | contig 15097 bp, 9 predicted proteins | sample 1673571 | NCBI WGS metagenome assembly OLZZ01 (sample SAMEA103958115, study PRJEB25191) | human gut metagenome | biome: human-associated habitat [ENVO:00009003]; feature: intestine environment [ENVO:2100002]; material: feces | place: Germany | collected 2013/2015 | reverse complement strand
CGCCGGACGACGATTCGGAAGAGCCTGCCGGCGAAACGGTTGCTTTTACCGGAATGCCGACAGAAAGAGACGCTCCGCACTTTCCGGCGGGTATTTCGACCGAGGAGGCTGTTCGCCGTCGGCGGAGGTATTGCACGAGCTCGGGCGAGTTGCAGTCCGCCGCAGGGGGCGGCGGCGAACGGCCGACAGCGCCGAGCGCTGTCGAATCGTCGAAACAAAACAGCATCGGGATAACCGATAGCTCCCTGCTGCCGTGAAATCGCGCTGGACGACCTGTCTGCTGCTCGCAGCCGTCGTGGCGGTCTGGGGCGTCGTGGCGTGGCGGATCCTCGCGCCGGCACGACCCGCCGCGCCGGATGTCCGACCCCTTCCTGAAAGGCGTGGCCGCTCCGACACCTGCCGCACGGTCCGTCGTGCGCCGCCTGCCGCCTGCCGGAAAAGCCGAACCGAAACGCCGCGAGCGGGTGCAGCTCTCGCACCTGGCGACGGTGACGGCCGGCGGGCAGGCGCTCCACATCCTGACGATCGGCGGCAGACAGTACGAACTGAGCCTGCGCGACACGGCTGCGGGATTCCGCCTGACGGGCGCCGACCGCGACTCGCTCTATCTCGAACGCGAAGGGACGGTCTACGGCGTAAAACGCTGCGACGAATAGATGAAACTGCATACGACATACCTCGAAGGGGCCGTGCTGCCGACGGTCGTAGTCGCAGCGCTGGTGATGCTCACGGCGACGCTGGGGCTGCTGGCGCTGTGGGAGCAGGAGACGCTGCTCTTCACGCGCACGCAGCGGCTGCGGCAGGCTCGCGCCGACGGCCGCCTTGCTCTACCGCCTGCATCCCGACGAACGGGCTCTGACCGCTGCCGGAGGTTATCTGCTCTACGACTCCCTGCCGCAGTCGCGCATCTTCGTGCGCCGCGAACCGTGGGGCCTCTACGAACTGCTGCACATCACGACGGCCGACTCGCTCGTCGCGAGCAGCCGCATCGTCGGTGCCGAACCCGATCCCGCACGGACGCTCTTCTACGCCGACGACCGCACGGCCGTCACCCTCGCAGGCGACACGCGTCTGCACGGGACGCTCCGCCTGCCGCAGAACGGCCTGACCTACGGCCGTGTGGGAGCGGAGTTTTACCGGGGAGAGGAGGTTCCCCGCACGGCGATCCGCAGCTCGGCAGCGATGCTTCCCGCACCTTCGGCTGCCGTCGCGGCACGGATCGGCGCACTCTTCGCTTTCGCGCAGCAGCTGCCGGCCGCCGGCGATCTGCCCGACAGCCTCGGCATATCGTTCCGCGATCCGACCGTCGCCCTGCGCCTCGGCACGGCCGAGATCGGCGGCTGCACGCTGCGCGGGCGGATCGTGCTCGCAGCCGACGAGCTGCGCATCGACTCCGCCTGCCGGCTGGAAAACGTATTGGTCTGCGCACGCAAGATCACGGTCGGCAGCGGAGCCCGCATCGCGGCGCAGCTCTTCGCCCGCGACACGGTCGTCGTAGAGCCGTGCGCCGTGCTGGAATATCCGTCGGGCATCTACGCCGGCCGGTACGCCGAACTGGGCGACCGTGCGACGGCGGACGGCTATGTCATCGTCCGCGACACCGTGCGGCACAAGAAGATGGCCGCCTCCTACCGCCAGTCGCGCACGGCACGTGTGCGGGGGCTTCTTCATGCGGATGGCGCGGCGCAGGTGCAGGGGATCGTCGCGGGGTGTGCGGAGCTCAGACAGGCCGTCTACTTCTCGCCGCAGGGATACTACAAGGATATGCTCTACGACCTTACGCTGCTCGAAAATTCCGCCACGGCGCAACCGCTGTGGCACGGCGGCGCCGAGGCCGTGCGCAGAAAGGAGGCCGTATGCGTCGAGTAAAACGGGCCTCGGGCGGAAGGCTGCGCGCGGCCTCGCTCGTCGAAGCCGTCGTAGCGGCGGTGGTGCTGCTGATCGCTTTCACGGCGGCAATGGAGCTGCTGCCCCGTCTGACGCTGCGCGGGGACGATGCGCTCGCAGTTGCCGAAGCCGAATACCGGGCCATGTGCGCCTTCGACAAATACGGATCAGGCGTATGGCCCGCAGGCACGTACGTCGAGCGGTACGGCGGAGGCGAAGCGACGGTGCGCGTGGAGCCGTATCGGCAATACAATGACGTGCAACTCATAACGATCGAAGTCCGCATCGACGGCAGCCGCAAACGGATCGTACACAGACAGCTGGTGGAATGCGCCGAGTGAAACATATGCTGCGCGGCTCGACGCTGGCCGAAACGCTTGTGATGATGCTCGTGGCGGGAATCGTCTTCCTGGCCACCATGGAGGCCCTGACGCTCGTCTCGCGGCTCGTGGCGCGACGCGCGGCCGTGCTCGTCGAGGCGGGACGGCAGCGCGACGGAATCTTCCGCCTCGGGCAGCTGCTCACAACGGCCGACAGCATCCGCAGCGCAGAGGGCGGAGGCACAGGCGAGCTGCTGTACCTCTATCGTGCAGGAGGCGAGACGACACTGACGACGCGCGACTCCGCGGCAGTATTCGTCGCGGGGGAGTTCCGCGATACGCTCCTGCGTCGTGTCGGGCACATGCAGCTCCTACGCTGCGACGCGGCGGCCGATACCCTCGAAATCGACGTCGGGAGCCATATGCTGAAACTCCCCGTGCTGCGGCCCGCATGGGAAAGCTACGGACGAAGAATCGCTGAAATCGAAAAGGATCATGGATACGAAGAGCCATAAACTGACGGACGCCCGACGCGAGATGTTCTACGCCGAGCTGCATGCGTTGTTGACGGCCGGTCTCGACTTCTCGGCGGCCTTCCGGCTGCTCATCGAGGGCGAGGGCGACCGCCGGACGAAAGCGCTGCTCGAAGAGCTCTACGCCGCCGTCGTGCGCGGAGAGACGCTCGCCGAGGCCATGCGCCGAAGCGGGGCATTCCGCCCCTTGGAGTGCGGCGTGGTGCGCATCGGCAACGAGACGGGACGTCTGGCCCGGACACTCGACTTCCTGCGCGACTACTACCGCAAGCGGGCCGCGCAGCAGCGCATGGTCGCCTCGGCCGTGAGCTATCCCGTCGTCATCCTCGCCGTGGCGGCGGCTGTCGTGGCATTCATGCTCTCGGTCGTCGTACCCATGTTCGAGGAGGTATATGCGCGTATGGGAGGAGAGCTGCCCGCGCTCACGAGGGGGATCATCGCACTCTCGAAAGCGTTTCCCGCCTATGCCGCCGTCGCGGTCAGCGCGGGAGGGGGACTTTATCTGCTCTACCGCGCCAACCGACAGCGCGAGGAGGTGCAGCGCTGGCGCGCGGCGATCCTGCTCCGCCTGCCCGTCGCGGGTGAGATCATCCGCAAGAACATGCAGGCGCAGTGCTGCAAACTTCTCGACCTGCTATGCGCCGCGGGCGTGCCCCTGCTCGCCGGCGTCGGAATGCTCCGCGAGGTCATCGGATTCCACCCCTACCGCAAGTCGTTCGACGAGATCGCGCGACGGCTCGAACGGGGCGATGCCTTCGCCGAAACACTGGCCCGATTCCCCGATCTCTACGACCGAAAACTCACGGCGCTCGTCCGCGTCGGAGAGCAGACGAACCGCCTACCCGAAATGCTCCGCAGGCAGGGTGAGACCCTCACCGAAGAACTCGAATACGCAATCCGCCGCATGGGTGCGATGCTCGAACCCGCACTCATCCTGCTCGTCGGAATTCTCGTCGCCGTGATCCTAATCGCCATGTATATGCCCATGTTCTCCCTCGGAGGAATCATGGGGTAATACCTTTATTAACCAACTTAAACAAATTTATCATGAGAAAAACTTTATTACTGACCGTCGGATGCCTGTTGGGTATCTGGACTTTCTGCTATGCGCAGAACAATCCGATTATTCCGGATTATTTGTCTTCGGGCGGTGTCGGGAACAACCTCAATACCGGAACTCCGCAGGTTTGGAGTCTCCTCAAATACGGAGGCAGCGCTCCGAACCTCTATACCGGTACTGTATCGGCGTCGATTCCTCTTTACACTTATCAGGACGAGGATTTTACGTTGCCTGTCGTGCTGAATTACGCTTCGAACGGCTATATGCCGAATATTCAGGCCAGTGACGTGGGACTCGGCTGGTTCCTCAATACGGGCGGCGTCATCACCCGTACGGTCCGGGGAGTTCCCGACGATTATATGAGTGCGGGCTTGTGGGGTTATTTTTTCAACAACCAGGATTTTACGAATGAATCCTGGAATTTGTGGGCGAACTATATCAACGGCCAGGATAAAGAGATGTATTCGATTAAAAGTGGAAGTATGAGTGTAGAAACCGAACCGGATATTTATACGTTCAGCTTCCCGGGTCATTACGGCAAATTCATATCGACAGGCGGGAAAATCCATGTTTTCGATACGGACGATCCGCATGGGGAGTATTCCGTCGAAATATACGATCCGCTGGTCACTTCGAAGGTCATTACCATCGTTACGGGGGATGGATACCGTTATAAGTTTCTGGCGAAAAACGAGAAGGCGTTCGTGGCGGAGCCTAATGCCGATGGAAGCGGACTTGTTTGGACCGAAATTGGTCATTTGTCGCCGAAAACGCGTGCAGCTGACGAGGAAGACGGTTCGGCAAAGCTGCCCGAAAACTGGTATCTCTCCTCGATTACCGCTCCTAACGGGCGTGTCGTTACCTTCGATTACGGAAATGATCTCGAAACAATTCGGTATGTGGAAAATTGCCGGGTCGGGGGTGCTTTTATAGGTTATAGAGGTGTAGAAGAACCTGCTGTATTCCATTATAAGGAGCGAGCCGTGCAGTTGAAGTCGATCGATATCGACGGCCTTGCGAAAGTCCGGTTCGCCTACGGCGACCGGCGTGCTGAGTTGAAATCGGACGAAACAGCATTGGATACTCCCGAAAAACTCGATACGATCGTCATTACTAAATGGTCGGATGAACATTCGAAGTTCGTCACTTTGAGAAAATGTTATTTGCAATATACTTACGGAATCGGTAACCCGGTATTGTTGTTGAGTTCCGTGAGGATTCCCGGTCAGGGAACTTACAGTATGGAGTATTATCGGCAGGACGAACCCTTCCCGTTTCAGGGAACGGCAAGTATTGACTTTTGGGGGTACTATAACCGGGAGGCGACATACGAGCCGTTCGATCTGCAGTTTCCGTTGTTGAATGATTCTTGCTACAATTTTACCGAAAGAATCGCGGACCCCGCCGGACCCCGGAAACCCGGTCCCGAATATGCCCGTCAGGGAATGTTGTCGAAACTGACCTACCCTACGGGCGGTTATACGACCTATCAGTACGAACCTCATATGTTTCGAGATTACCTGGTCCGGGATCGCAGTAGTCAAAATATTCCTTACTTGAAAAGGTATGTTAAAGATACGATCGCAGGCGGTTTGCGCATCCGCCGGATTACGGATCACCCGATTACAGGTGATTCGATCGGCCGGACCTACTTCTATTTGAATGACGAAGAACAAAGCAGTGGTAATTTACTAAAAAATCCGGTCGCCTATTATGTGATTTGCAGACAGGGCGGTGAAACGATATGGGGTTATAATTATTCGGGTATTACCGGTTATCGTACAGACCAGCCTCATGTGGAATATGCAGTTGTTCGTGAAGTGGCAGATGACGGATCGGCCGTATATTTCCAATTTTCCAACTATCACAATGCTCCGGACAGTTATCGGATCAATAAAAAGACATTGAAACATCCGAATATCGATGTTTTGAAATATCTTGTAGACGGTTCGGATAAAATGGTTAAGCACGAGGACTTGCCGATGCTGGTTAATAACTTCCTGACCGAGCCGGATTTCGAACCACAATACCGGGGGAAATTACTGTCGATAAGTTATTATGACAAACCCGATGTGGCCGGTAATAAATTTTTGCGGAAAAAAGTGGAATATGCCTATTTGACCGATACGACCGAATTCCGGAGGAAATATGTCGAAAGCGTCAAGTTCGCCGGGGATTATTTTTACGTACAGCGGTCCTATCTCGAGCCCTATCCTCTGGACCATGTGACCGAAACGGAATATTTCAAAACCAGGGGTGCCACGGTGCAAAGCCGGAAGCAATATGCATATACCTACAATGCGTTGGGGCAAATTAAGAGCGTGCGCCGTACCGAGAGCGACGGTACCGGGATGTTCGAACGGACCCAATATGTGTCGGACCTCTCCTCGACTGAACAGAACAGCGGTGTTTATGCGACCATGATCGCAAAGAATGTGCTGAATTTGCCGCTCAAGGTTTGGAAAACCGTCACCGACGGAAAGACCGATCCGAACCGCCCTGGATTCGGAGAAACTGAACTTCGGATCGCCGAAGACCAGTATGAGTATATGGCTGTCGCCAACAAGATCATTCGGGTTAAAATGCACAAGGTAGCCCGAATCGGAGCGCCTCAAGCTATTTCGACCCAGCCGGTTTGCGATACGGTTACCGTTTATCAATACGACGATATGGGGCGTCTGGTGCAGACTACGGACCGTGCGGGACTCAAGGTAAGCTATGTCTGGGGCTACCGCGGATTATACCCTGTAGCCCAAGTCGTCGGTGCGGACTATGCTACGGTAAAGCAGAAGATCGTCAGTTCTCTCCCGCTGACAGAGGGACTCGACACATCCAGAGAAGCCGCTCTTCGAAGTATCCCGAATACGCTGGTGACGACTTATGAATACAATCCACAAGTCGGAGTTTGTAAAGTGACCGACCCGTCCGGCCGCTATAAGCGGTTCAGTTACGATAGTTTCGGCCGGCTCGTGACTGAAACGCACATGGAGTTTCCGGTCTTTGGTTATGAGTATTCAGTTGCTAACCGATAAAAATTCGAACCGATATGAAAAAAATATTGTATATTGCCATAGCAATTTTTTATTTGCATATGCCGGAACCTGTGAATGCGAATCGTTTTGAAACCTCTGCGAATAACATTGTATTTGCGGTGCCGGAATCCCAAAAGTTCTCTGTGGCACAGGTTGGCGACGCGTTGTCGTCCGATGGTGCACAGCGTGCCGTGACGGAAGGAGATCCAGCCGGGAGAAATTTCGTGGCAACGATGGTGATCGGATCTTTTCAAAAGGATGTCGCCTATACACAGTATCAATATGCGGACGGGCTGGGAAATGCTGTGGAAACGGTTTACCAGGGATTCACGCCGCAGGGGAATGACCTCGTCAGCTTCCAGGAGTACGATCCTGCCACCCGCCGAGCCGTATCGTGGCTTCCGGCACCGGCTCGGCAGGCGAATGGAGCTTATGTTGGATTGTCCGAGGTCAAATCGTTTTCCTCCGGTTATTACGCGGATTCTAAGGCTTACACCACTGTTGTAGCCGATCTGTTTAACCGGACCACCGTTCAAATCAAGCCCGGCGAGGCGATCGTGGCTGCCGGTGTCGTATGCAAATACGACTACGGTGTCAATACCGCAGCAGACGAAGTTCGTAAGATCGTTATCGGCACGAAAAACGACAGCTTTTACATGGATATTACCGGGGTCTATCCGGCTTATTCGCTCGACGTGGTGACGATTACCAACGAGGACGGCCGAGAGTCGAAAACCTACACCGACAAGGCGGGACGGGTCGTTATGAGTTCTTCGGGAAATGCAAGAACCTATTACGGTTACGACGCTCTGGGACGGCTGACCGTAGTCGTTACGCCCCAGGGGGCTACGGGTTTCGCCTCGTTGAGTAAACTCAACGTTCAGGCGCTTTCCGACGACGAGTCGCAACAGATCGGAACTCCGACGATTGCCGATCCCGCGAATATCGGGATGCGTTCCGCGTTCGTCCAGAACTTTTGTTATTATTACCGATATAACGACCAGGGACAACTGATCGAACGGAAATTCCCCGGGGCAGTCCGCGAAGAGTTGGAATACAACAAACGGGGACAACTGACTACCCGCTTCCGGGGCAAGGTGACCAACGATAAAACCCTCGAATATGCGGACCGCTATCTGTACGACGGTCTGGGACGTCTTTATGCGGTCAAGTTCGCGATTTACAGCCTGGATGCGCAAGGCAACCGGGGAATGCTTCCGTCCAATCCGATTACGATGATCGACTATAAGTTCGATTCTTATGAAGCTGTTCCGGCGGAATTGGCATACAAGAGCGAACCGATCGGCAATATGTCGGCCGGAGTGGATCGCACTGCGGTCAAAGGGTTGAAGACTTATGAGAAAATCCGGGTGCTTACCGAGCAGGACCGAACTGCGGGTTATATCGAACGGGCCTATTATTACGATATGCTGGGACGCGTGTTGCAAGTCGTGGAGAAGAACTACCTCGGCGGTATCAGCTATTTCACGACGGCTTACGATTTACAGGGTAATCTCACCTTCCGACGGGAACGGGTCGTACCCAAAACAGGCTGTGCGGAGGATCTTCTCACGGTGGAATACACCTATGACAATGCCGGTCGAATGCTTACCCAGACTTCGACCTTTAACACGTCGAAACCAGTTACTGTAACTTACTCCTACAACGAAATCGGTCAGCTCGTGCGTAAGAACATCAACGGGCTTATCGAGGACTATACGTATAACGTTCAGGGTTGGCTTACGAGCCAGGACAGTCCCTATTACAGTGCCCGGCTCAAGTATTACGACAGTGAGAATCCCTCGTACACCGGGAATATTACCGAATGGAACTGGGGCGGTGCCGGTACGATGCCGCATACGTATAAATACGAGTACGATGCCCTTTCGCGTCTGACCGAAGCACGTTACAGCGGCAATATGGGCACCGATCGCTATTCTGAACGCGGAATCAAATACGACCGCAACGGTAATATCCTGAAAATGACCCGTGGATTGAACGAACAGCTTGAATACAAATACAATGATGCCGGTCAGCTCTATGGTATTAACCAGGCATCTGTGGTTTACGACAACCTCGGTAATTTGGTCCGGGATTCCCGGAATGGCCTGACTATTGCATACAATTTTTTGAACCTGCCCATGCAGATCAAGTCGAGTGCTGACAACTTTGAGTTGAATTATTGTTATCGCGCCGACGGAGGAAAATTCTCCGCATTGGATGCCGATAAAACGGGTTTGATTTATATCGGTTCTTTGGTATATAAGCAGACAGCCGGGAGTAAGATAGAGTTCGAGAGCGCCGCCTTCAGCGACGGTCGGTTCCGGAAAAATACTCATAGTTGGAATACGAATTACGCTCCGGAGTATTATTTGAAAGATCATCTGGGGAGTCCCCGGGCATTTGTGGATTGGTCGGGTGAATTGATCGCGTTGCGCGATTACTACGCTTTCGGGAAGTCTTGGTTGAAACCCAATTCCCCGGCTACTTCGGACCTGTCCCGTTTCAACGGCAAGGAGGAGCAGACGGTCGGCGACGCCGGATTACTCGACTTCGGAGCACGTTTCTATCATCCGGACCTCGGCTGCTGGCTGACGCAGGACCCGATGGCCACTGAATATATAAATATCAGCCCATATGCTTACTGTGTAAATAATCCAATTCGATATATAGATCCCGATGGACGGCAAATTGGTATAACTACGATCATAGATGGTCGAAGTGTTCTTTATACTTGGAGAAGTATAAATGGTGTATGGGGCTTTTACGATAGTTATGGGAATAAATATAGTGGTAACGATCCTTTTGTGTTATCAGTGATTGATAGTATTACCACTATCATGCAGGGTGCTTGTGGAAGTAGTTTGATTCAAAATATTGTCAATAATCCGGAAATTGTAGATATCAAACTATCAAACGAAAATAATTATTTCTCCTATAATAAGGATAATGCAACATACATTGTATATTGGAATCCAAATTCAAACGTGTTGATTCCGACTACTGACGGCATGAAAGAGAATATTCCGTATGTCAGTCAGGCTCATGAGCTTCAACATGGTTTGGATTATATTTCTGGAACAGGGGATAGCGGTGTTTGGATTACTGTTATGGATAAGGATGGAGAAGTGAAAAATATTAAGAATACGGAGATTTCGGCTACACATATGGAAAACTTGATCCGAGCAGAACATGGCTTGCCATTGCGGACACACTATTTGCCCGATGGGAACAGCCGAAGTGCTATAATCGATAGACAGACTTCGAGAAGTCTGTATTATGATTGTAATGGCAATACAACTTTTCAAAAAATTATAAGTCCTAATAAAGGTTATAAGTATAAAAGAAGATGAAAAAATTATTTTTTATAGGATGTTTCGTTTTTTTGTGGAGCCATTCCTTTCCACAAAGGAACGAGTTGTTTCAAATCTGGAAAACGGCAGCTGAAGATGTGAATAAATATGATTATAGGCCTAAATATGAAGTTTTGGACCCGGACTCGTATCATTTTCATACGTATGATCTGCAAGAAACGCTTCATACGACATACTCTCGTTTGACGGATTCAGATTACAAGAAATTAGCCCGTAGCCTTATTAAGAAGGGAGGGTTTGATTTTGATCGTCAGAATGACACATTGATGTTTTTGTTTAACTTTTATCTGTCTGTAAATGTCCCTGGTGTTGTAATTGCAAAATCTAGTTGTTCGGAAAAAGTTTATTTTGTGAGAGAGCCAGGTATTGTTTTTCGTAGTTATCCGGTAACGAAGGAATTTAATGACGGTAATATAGCTTTTAAAGCCCAATATGAGGGAGATGTGGCGAAATTTCGAGAGCTATTTTTAAAATATGGATATTATGATGGCAAGGAAGTCGTTTTACGTATTGTTCTGAAAAATGGGAAGGTTGTGTTGCCGTCTTATCTCTGGATTTATCCAGCCATAAGAAGGGAACTGCTGGATCAATAAAATCTTTAATTTGCATTTTACCGGCAACCCTTTTCATTGGGTTGCCGGTTTTTTATATGCTTGGATTTGGACTTTAGGGGGATTTTTGTTTAATTTAGTAATGTAGATCAAGTCGAGTGCAGACAACTCTGTCTTGAATTACTGTTACCGTGCCGACGGAGGAAAATTCTCCGCATTGGATGCCGATAAAACGGGCTTGATTTATATCGGTTTTATCTACATCAATTATTTAACTCATCTATTGTTCTGTAAAACAAAATTTATAAGACTGTTCCAATTTCGAAATATTGTCTTAATGATGTTTTTCTTTTGTTGTTTCCCGTCGGAACGATTTTCACTTTGTCAGTAGCATCCTCTTTCGGTTGCCGTCGGAAAAGATAGGTGCCCGTCCGCGCCTGCGGCGCTCGCTCTCTACGCAGCGGAAAAATCATCCTCGCGAGGGCTTCGGTATTTTTCCGTCGCTTCGTTCGCACGGTGCACCAGTATTCTTTCCGAGGCAACCGATCCGTTCGGGATCGCCCCTCGAAGAATTATCGATTATCGTATCCGATGCAAATAGACTTTGCATCGCATCAACACGTGAGACACACGGTAAAAACTGTCCAATCATTATGACGAAGACGAAGAAGTCCGCTTCTCGGAAATCCTCCCTCCCTGCACCGGAGACGACCACTGCTGCTTCCGCAGCACCGCTCTCGGAACAAAGTTCGACAACCTCCGCTGCCGCATTCGAAGCCGTCGCGTCCGCTTCGGAGGGCACTCCTGCCGCTACGCCGATCGTCCTTCTGGAGCTGAATCGGATCGTTTGCAGCACCTATAACCCTCGCCGCAATCTGAATGAGTCGTCGCTGGATGAACTCGCCCTGAGTATGCAGCAGACGGGCCAGCTGCAACCGATCTGCGTACGCGGCAGCGGTGAGCACTACGAAATCGTTTACGGGGAGCGCCGCTACCGGGCCGCGCAGCGTGCGGGCTTCACACACATCAAGGCCCTTGTCTATGAACATCTCACGGACGAGGATGCGGAGGACATGGCCATCACGGAGAACCTCCAGCGTGAGGACGTAGCACCTCTCGAAGAGGCTGCGGCGTTCCTTCGTGCGCTCAAAACGGGCCGTCATACGGTCTCGACGCTCGTCGACAAGTTCGGCAAGAGCGAGCGTTACATCCGTTCACACCTGAAGCTCAACGACCTTATCGAGCCGCTCGCGAACCTGCTCGAACGCGAGGAGATCATCGAAAGCATGGCCATCGAGCTGGCCAAATACCCTTCGGAGGTTCAGCAGTGCGTCTTCGAGGAGCATTTCGCAAACGACGGTCACAACTCGTGGAAGAACACGTCGCCGCGTCAGGTGGGCCAATACCTTCACGACCGCTACATGACTAAGCTGAACACCTATAAATTCGACAAGACGGAGTGCTCGACCTGTGCCGAGAATACGGCCAACAACATTCTCTTTTCGGACCTTGCCGAAGGGTGTGCGGGCTGCGAAAACCGGGCCTGCATGATCCGCAAGAACGACGAATTTTTAGTTGAGAAAGCGATCCGGATGCAGCGAAACGACCCTCGTACGCTGCTTGCCGTGGAGGTGGGGCGCTATTCGGATGCCGTTCTCGAACGCCTCACATCCCAAGGTTATACGGTCGAGGTCATCGACACCTACAGCATGTGGGAGCCGGACGTTCCCGTGCTTCCTGACGTCGAGGTTCCCCAAGAGTCGGATTACGAGGACCGGGATGAGTATTTAGAGGCTCTGGCGGAGTACGAATCCGAGGTTTCGGAGTATCGTGAGAATATGAAGAAGCTGGATGCGGAGATCGACGCGGGCCGAGTGCGTAAATATGCCCTTATCGGTATGCTGGACGTCGATCTGTTCTACGAGGAGGTTCCGGAGCAGATCGAGGAGACGTCCGACGACGAGGGCGTCACGGTCTATACGTCGATCGCTCCGCGTCCCATTGTCGAGGAGCTTGAGAGCCGCATCGTTATGGCACATCGCTCATGCTATACGCAAATGACGACGGACCTGAAACGAGTACTTCGGGAAACGGAGATTTCTTCCTCCGCTCTTGCGGCTTCCGAGAGCCGGCTGTACGGCTATTCGCTGCTACGCCTGCTTCCGTCGAGCTACGCCGAAAAACTGGGTTTGGAGCGCGAAGCCTTGCAGGATGTGCAACATATCGGCGATTTTCTCGATCATCTGGACGGGGATCGCATGAATATGCTGATGCGGTCGGTGATCTTCGATTGCATGGACCATATCGAAGAGTTCCGGCAGACGGATGAAACGTTCGAGCTGCAACTGCTGCGTCAGTTCGCCCTGCAACAGGACAAGGAGACGAGCGAGCGTGTGATCGCGGAGCATCTGGATCGCCTGGAGAAGACGCAATCCAGACTCGAAGAGCAGCTTCACGCTTTGGAGCAGCGCAAGGCGCAGGAGTTGGCCGCCGAGGTGGAAGCCTTCGATCCTGTGGTTCCCGAGGATCCTGACATCCCGCAGGAGAGCCCTGCGGAGGATGTTCCGGAGCCTGAAGGAGAGCCGTTAGACCCTGATCTGTGGCCGGAAGCGTCAGCATCGCTTGCGGCATAACAGGTATAAATAATGTCGATACCGGGAGGAGCGGATAACCGCTCCTCCCGGCTTTTTATTCCCTAACCAAAACCAACACCATTATGACAAAACCGAGCGAACATTTCCGGGATACGATCCGGGAATATCTGGAGCAGCGTGCAGGCGCGGATGCGCTTTTCGCGGCCTCCTGTGCCAAAGAGCATAAAAACCTCGACGACTGCATCACCTTTATTCTGAACTATGTCCAGCAGAGCGGCTGCAACGGCTTCACGGACGCGGAGATCTATTCGCTGGCCGTGCATTACTACGATGAGGACGACATCGACGTAGGCAAGCCGCTCGATTGCCGCGTCGTCGTGAACCATACGATCGTTCTGACCGAGGAGGAGCAGCGCGAGGCCACCGCCGAAGCCTATGCGAAGATAACGCACAAGAGCAAATCCCAACCTGCGTCGAATGCCGCAAACGCTGCGAATCAACAAAGTCTTTTCTGAGCCATGAAGCCGAGAACGAAACTGCAACGGCGCATTGTGGCGGCAAGCGGCCGCCTGCCGGAGATCACACCCGCGCAGCTGCATTGGGGCTATGCCCATCTTCTGCCACATGAAGCATTCCGCACCAAGAGGGGAAAAATCACCTGCACCGAATGTCGGCATACGTGGCAGGGAGATCAGCAAATCGACCGTGCCGTCTGCCCGCATTGCGGCGTGCGACTTACGGTCGTAACCACCCGTCGGCGCACGTCCTGGAATAAGGCTTATCTCTCTGTGGTCACGACAAGGAAGGGCTTGCAGGTCGTACGCTACTTCCTTCTCGAACGGCAGGTGCGGGACGGACAACCCGCACGCTACGAATGCTGCGAGGTCATGCAGCGCTGGATTACGCCCGACGGAAAAATCGCTACCGTAGCACGCATGCGCAATATGTCCTATTATTCCTACGATGTGTGGCGCTGCGCTACGCCGCTGGAGCTGCGGTCGGAATGTTGGTTTTACAACCGCATATCCGTCGAACGGAGTTACCCTCGCTGCCGCCTTATCCCCGAATTGCGAAGGATGGGACTTCGCTACGACCTTTATGCGGAGAATCCTGTCGGTATCTTCCGATATACCTTCAGTCAGCGCCATGCGGAAACGCTGCTTAAAATCAGGCGCTACGACTTGTTCCGCTACTTCTGCCGAGCGGGCGGGCGTCGGATCGAAGATTACTGGCCTTCGCTCCGCATCTGCCTGCGCAACGGCTACCGCATCGATGATGCGGCTTCGTGGTGCGACTATATCGACATGCTGAGTCGGTTGGGCAAGGACATACATAACGCGCATTACGTCTGTCCGTCGGATTTCCGGCAGGCGCACGACCGCTGCCATGCGCTTCTGGCCCGCATCGAGGCCGAGGAAGAGGTCGCACGCCGGCGTGCGGAATACCTCGAATACGAGAAACAGTACCGGAAGGCCAAAGGCAAGTACCTCGGCATCGCTTTTTCGGACGGAGAGATCGAAGTTCGGGTGCTGCAAAGCGTTCAGGAATTTATCGAGGAGGGCAAGGCTATGCACCACTGCGTCGAGCGGTATCACGACAAGAGCGATTCGCTCATCCTCTCGGCCCGCATCGCGGACCGGAGGGTGGAAACGGTGGAGGTTTCGCTGTCGCGGTTGCAGGTCGTGCAGTCGCGCGGGGCGTGCAATAGGAATACGGAGTATCATGACCGCATCGTCCGCCTCGTGA
>OLZZ01000591.1_pt1 | contig 15155 bp, 15 predicted proteins | sample 1673571 | NCBI WGS metagenome assembly OLZZ01 (sample SAMEA103958115, study PRJEB25191) | human gut metagenome | biome: human-associated habitat [ENVO:00009003]; feature: intestine environment [ENVO:2100002]; material: feces | place: Germany | collected 2013/2015 | reverse complement strand
TCCCCTGGCTCTTGTCCAGCAGCGTCACCGCCCGCCGCAGCGCCTCCGTCAGCCACGCCTTTTGGTCCGTCTCCTTCTGTCCCTGCCGGATGACCTCCGCCAGCGTGTCCTTGCTGCGGAACTGCATCAGCTCCAGGCACCGCAGCGCCTGCTCCGCCATATCGCTGCGGAAGAACCCCATCTGGAACAGCTGTAGCGCCAACTGGTTGTACTCCATGGTCTGGTACGGCGTCTCGTCCTGTGCCATCACCTCCAGGTCGAACTCCGGCACGCGATAGCCCCCGGTCAGCAGCGCCCTGGGCCGCAGGCCCCCGTTGCCGTAGGCGACGAACGCCCCGCCGTCCCGGCCCAGCAACCGGAACTGCCGCGGCACGTCGTAAAACTGCCGCACCAGCTCGATGCACAGCGTCATCACCTGCGCGAATGCCTGGTACCCGTCGTCGATCATATTGCGGGACAGCTTGCCGCCCGCCTCCTGCAAAGCCGCAATAGCCGTGGCCGCCGTCACGCCGCCGGCGGTGCCGCCGCTCATCACGTCCCGGTTGCCCGCCGTCTCCTTCATCTCCGCGATCTTGTTCTGCAAGACCGCCACATACACGCTGTCCAGCGCCGGCACCCGGATCGGCGCGATGGAGTCCGCACCTAGGTTCCCGTTGGTGTGTACGAAGGGCCTCGTCCAGTCGGCATACTCGTTCTCGTTCACCGCGCCGTCCGCCCGGATGAAAAACCGCGGTGTCGCCGCCGCCAGCGTGTTTTTCAGAATAGCCTGGTTCATCAGGTCGATCTGCTTCTGCGCCGACTTGCACAGATCCACATACCCATACCCGCAGGGCGTCCCCTCCTCGGGAAACAGCGTATCGAACACGAACGGGTACTTCCCGTGGTCGTACCAGCCCCGCGCCGCCATCTCCGGGTCGTTCTCCGTGGCATACAGCACATTCTCCCCCACGAACTTGCAGTACTGCAGCACCTGCCGTCCCTCACGCTCCGTGTGGTAGTACCAGTCCACCACCAGCGACTGCTCCGACGTGTCCACCTTGTCGTCGAACAGATACCGGCTCACCTGCGCGCCGCCGCGCCCCAGCTTCCCCTCCAGCTCCGGCCACCTCCGCACCAGATGGTTGTTGGGCACCAGCTCCGTGCAGAAAAAGTGCTCCGACTCCTGTATGTCCGTGACCCCCGGCTCCCAAAACAGGTTCAGCACGTCCATGCTGCGGATGCTCACGTCGCCCAGCCCGTGCAGCTTTTCGTTGTCCCAGAACACGCCGTACACGGCGCACCCGGACTTCAGCTTGTCCCACCACGCCTTGGAATACGTCCGCCTGAACCGGTCGTTTTTCAGCAGCACCGGCAGGATACGGCTCAGCGTCTCTGCCTCCTGCCGGTCTCCCGGCTCCCGGGGCAGCACCGTCGGCTCCGGATAGCAGTCCATGGCGTCCGCGTGCTTGCTGAGGATGCAGTTCACCAGCCAGCCGCTGGCCGGCCGCACGTCCTCCGGATTGCCGCCCTCGCCCGCCTTCTCCATCTGCTCCCAGTGCCGCAGCTTCCAGAACTGCTCGTTGTCGATGATGCGCCTGTCCAGGTTTTGCTTGCCCGCGCGATAGCGCCGCAGCACCTCCGCCGCGGCCCGTACCGCCTCCGCCCCGATCTTCACCGGAGCACCGGCGTCCCGCGCGGTCCTTGTCTCCTGCTCCATCCGAGCACCTCCCTTTCATGTTCTGTCCCTGCCCCCGCCCAGCCCGAAAGTTGCCCGCAAACGTGCAACACCCCAAATTTTTTGTCCCAGCCTTCCCCCCAAAAAAAGCGCAAAAAAAGAAAGCCCTTACGGGCTTTCTTTTTTATTTGCTCTTAGTGACGCTTTTTAGCGGTCCACGCCATACCGGTCACGGACAGCACCGCCGTCACCGCGTAGATACCCACGCCCGCGTCAAAGGTCTTGGGAGAACCCTTGGTGGTGGTATCGGTCTTGGTGTCGGTGGTGGGGTGGTAGTAGTAATACCCGCCGGAGGAGGGCTTGGTATAAGTGCTTCCCTGTCCATAGGCTACATTATTGATAGTTACTTTGCCCTGCTCGATCTTCATCTGCTGGCCACCGGGCAGGCTATTGGCCGCACTCTGGATGGTCGTTTCGCCTACATAGTACGTTCCGTTATTGGACGCAACGGGGGTGGTATTCTCTTCCGTCTTGGAAGTAAACTCCATTACATCCTTGTCAGTGAAAGAACCGCTCTCAATCAAAATTTCAGGCGAGTTCTCGTCCTCACGCATAAATTCACCGTCAAAATTTCCGCTTTTTATAGTAAGCTTGGATTTATTTGTGGGCACATCTTGGTAACGAGTCGATTGGACCACGCCAGTAAGCGTCCCTGTTGTTTCTACTGTGACTTGCGTTCCGTCTGTGTAACTTTTACCCCAATCAAGCAGAGCTACTGACTTACGGACACCCGCGTCACTCTCACTCCATTTGTAGTTTCCACTTGCTGCGATACTTGTACTTCCTACAATCTTGACTACGCCATTCATAGAATGAACAGCCGCTTCACACGGCTCACATTTCTCAATGTCAACATTCACATCTTGTAACGTCAAATTTGCATAGTTCTGGAACAAATATGCACAGCGCACACCATCGGGTAAAACGATATTACCGTTTTTAATAACAACTGTAGACCCCTTCAAAAACTGGAAACCATTTGTTTCTGTGCCGGAGGAACCCACAGTAGGGGCGCACATGGTATATGTCTTTCCATTCAAATCAATCGTAATACTGACCGGATTATTACCGTTCGTTGCGTTATTCACGATCGTGTTATAACCGACGCCAAAGCCACTTCCAGTCGCATCGTGCAGCAGCACGATCGTCGTGCCAGCCATTCTGTCCTCGCCGGTTTTCTCGTGAACAGCCGCAGCTGCCGCCGCCATTGTATCATAGTGCGTATCGCCGATCTTTACCATGTGAACAGTACAATTGTCATCATGCGTACAGTCCTCCGCCCAGCTCACGCTGCACAGGGCCAGCGCCAACACCAGCGCCAAAATGGTTGCCAATATCTTTTTCATTTTTCTTACCCCGGGTTTTTTAGATTTCCGCAGGGTGCTTCGTTTTAACAAGCTTAAAACGCCAAAGCAGGAGTACTCCTGCGGATAGTTAGATTATAGCACGGCTGCATAATTTGTCCAGCCTTTTTATGGAAATTTTACACATTTTTTCTGTTACTGGGAATGGAAAACGGGAGAATTTGGCAAAAAATGGGAATTGGGGGGCCGCTGCGGCGGGACGGAGGGCAGCGCAAAAGAGGAGCACCCGAATGGGTGCTCCTCTTTTTGTCTCTCACGCAAAATAGCCCTTGATCTCCATCACGGCCGTTACGATGCAGAACAGGCCGAAGGCCAGAATCAGCGTGCCGCCCAGCTTCTTTTTCTGCTTCACCTGGAACATCATGATACCCACCATGATCATGGACAAGCCCAGCAGCACCATGGACAGGCCGGGGATGTACAGCACGTTCATCTTCCGCAGCAGCCACAGCAGCAGGGCCAGGACCAGCAGCACGATGGATATATTTTTCTTCGTATTCATGGACATTGGCGTTTCTCTCCTCCCTTGGGACGCGGCGCGCCCACTGGTTTGATTGTAGCGGAAAAACGGACAGAATACAAGGGCAATTTACCGCCCCAGCAGCACTTTCGCCTTGAACATAGAAGCCAGCATGATGGCTGAACTACGGGCATGGTAACGTGGGGCGGGGTCTTGCTGTTTATACGTATTCTCGTGTTCCTCATCTATGATGACCAGCCCCAAGTTGTGGAAAGGTAGAAAAATAGAGGAACGGACTCCGAGAATCACGTCATAGCTCTTCTCTCCCAACTGTTTCTGCCATATCTCCACCCGTTCAGCGTCCGGAAACTTGGAATGATAAATACCCAGCCGATGTCCGAACACCCTTTTCAAACGCTCAGTTATCTGAGTGGTCAGTGCAATTTCCGGAAGCAAATATAAGACCTGCTTTCCTGTTTTCAGCACCTCCTGAATGAGGTGGATATAAATTTCCGTCTTGCCACTGGATGTAACACCATGCAGAAGACACACATTTTTCTCTCTGAAGCATTGAAGAATGTTGCTATAGGCCTGTTGCTGCGCAATATTCAGCGGATTAATATCACCGGTATCCAAAATTCCTTTATCCAAACGTCCTATCTCCTGATGATAGACCTCAAAGACTTTCTTTTCGACCAATCCGTTAAAAACGGCCGCAGACCCTCCAGACTTTTCAAGCAGCTCTTTCTTTGTTACTTCCTTTAAAGCATACCCTCTGGCTACCCAACCGGACAATTCCACATACTTCATTAATATCATCAATTGTTTAGGAGCACGTGACAATTCATTGAACAGCCGTTGTAAGTAAGCCTCATCCGCTTCTCCGTTCACCAATCTCACCCTCGCCTCAGTACGCGGTTTGTAATTACGTTTCAGTTCCTCCTTGACAAAGATGGCCTCTTTGTCCAACAAAGACTTGATGACAGTCAACACATTTTTCAGTCCGCTGTTTTTTTCCAACTGGGTTACACACTGTTCTGTATCCCGACTCAACAAATCTAGAATTTTCTGCTCTTTCTCCGGTAACGGTGCGGTGGTCTCAAAATCGGGATTATATTCCACCAACGTTTCGCTTTCCAGTTTCATACCCGAAGGGATAGCCGCCTTGTACACATCTCCTAATGTACAAAGATAATATTCCGCCAGCCATTGCCAGAACTCATATTGTTTCGGTAACAGTACCGGAGATGAATCTAGCACTTCAGCTATATCCTTCGTTTCATACCCCTCCGGGGCCGCATAATGTACATTTGTCACTATTGCCGTATAGAACTTTTTCTTTCCAAACGGAACAATCACCCGACAACCAATCTGTACCATCTCTTCCATCTCCTGAGGAAGGGAATAAGTGTATTGGTTGGCAATAGGTAATGGAACTATGACATCTACGAATTTTTTCATGGTGCAAAATTACAAAAAAGGAGGCATTCTTTACTGAATGCCTCCTTTTTATCTTTTATTAAATAAGGTTGTCTAGAACAAGTATGCCAAAGAAACTTGCCAAGTGTTGTTCTTTATCTTCACATCCTGAGTAAGTGGTTTACCATCAAGGATTATATTAGGGTCAGCATAAAGAGTGGCAGTATGCCCCAAAGCAAAATTATAATTCACGCCAAGCTGTAAATGGCGGATCAGTTTCACACCTGCCCCCACATTGAAGCTGGTATTGTTCTTCTTCAGATCATAATTCATAAATCCTTTCTTATTACCAATATTGAAACCGAACTGAGGCCCGGCAGCAATATAAGCACCCAACATACTTCCAAGTCCGAAAGACCATTTCAAATTTACCGGAATCTCAATCGTTTTCAGTTTTGCATCGGTGGAATATCCCTTTGCAGCCAGTTCTGTCTGTGAATACAAAGCCGCAACATCCGCACCAATCCCAATAATGGGCAGGGTGAATTCAGCCATCGGACCAATGAACCAACCGGTTTTATTATCTCCTTTTAAATCTGATTTCGAGAAACTAACCTTTGACAGGTTCAAGCCACCTTTTACTCCAAAGTGCAACTGAGCCTGAGCAGGAGCAGCCATCATCAAACATACAGCTACCATTAATACACTAATAATCTTTTTCATGTTTGTCTATTTTTAGTTTACGCCACAAAGATAAACACTTTTTCCATGTATAATGTTCAATCTCTCAGGAAAGTTACATTACGCTTTCCAATCCCCCCTTCCAAGAAGAAATATCAAACAAAAAACGGACAGAATTTTTTATTCTGTCCGCTATGTTCTCTTTCTAATATTCTTCTTCGTTGAAAAAGAAATCCTCTTTGCTCGGATAATCCGGCCAAATATCTTCTATACTTTCATAGATTTCGCCTTCATCTTCCATCTCCTGCAAGTTTTCGATTACTTCCAACGGAGCGCCCGAACGCATTGCATAGTCAATCAACTCATCCTTTGTAGCAGGCCAGGGAGCATCCTCTAACTTCGAGGCCAATTCTAATGTCCAGTACATAGTTTTCTTATTTTTTAAGTAAATACTTTTCTTTTGTTCTCTAATTAGCCGCAAAAGTATAATAAATTATTTCATTTGCAACTTTTATCCCAAAAAATTTCATCCGTTTTAGTTAAATGATTTAACTTTCGGGTCAAAATGAATAAATAATCAGATAAACGGTTGACAAATGCTGTTACACGGGCATCTATGTCACATTCTTCAGCCAATGCAAGAATACGTCGCTCGGCACGGCGACACACCGTCCGGCAAATATGTCCAACGGCTGCTCCACGGTCACCTCCCGGCAGAATAAAAGCATTCAAAGGAGGAAGTTCATTGTCAATTACGTCAATTGCCTGCTCCAACATCCGGATGTCTTCATCCTCTATACGACTTTCCATACGCAAATCGATTTGTGTCTGATCCGTTGCCAGATACGAACCGACAGAGAATAATTTATTTTTTACACGAAAAATGATTTGCTTATCCTCCTCATCCGTCAAATACGTTTGCAACAATCCCAAATAGGAGTTCAATTCATCCACTGTGCCATAGGCTTCAAGCCGTATATGCGTTTTCGGCACCCGGGTACCACCTACCAATGATGTGGTTCCCTTATCACCTGTTTTGGTGTATATCATGCTTTTCTTCATGGTTCCGGTTATAAAAAATTTACAATATAATGCTGTTTATATCTTGCTTTATCAAAAAAGACTAATCCTATGTCATACAAATCAAAAGTGATACCCGTCGACTCACTGGCTACAATTTGCTCCCACCATTTCCGTTTTTCCCTCGATTCATGAATTCCTCCGACAATAAAGCAACTACGAGGTCCGGCATAAGGAAGTACCAGTTCAAAAACTTCTTTATAAAAAGGAGTATGCCCTATATGCAGACAATCTAATGTATGCACCTCCGACAGTTTCTCCTCCAGTTGTCGAGAAGTCTTTGTCCAATCCCTGCCTTTCAAGGTGACGGAATCCATGGTATGACACGCAGCCCGCATATATCCTATGGATGCCCCATTACCAATCCCCACTTCAATCAACGACTTTGGTCTGAAATAATTAACCAACCGGAATAGTAAACGGTTCACTTTTCTTCGATAATGTGGCAAATAAGCAGGAAATCCTCTTTCCTTCAATACCCGATAAGCATAATAGTGATATTTTTCATAAACGACAGAAGTAATCAGAAAAAAATCAGACGGAGAGTGTACTCCGTAACCACAACGGTGACGGAAGCGACTGCACCAATTCCATATACGATGAAGAAAAAACATATTTCTCAGCTTTATTAAGTAACACAAAGATAAAAGATTACCCGACAATATCGAAATAAAATACTATTTTTGTTGCCCATTAGTTATTAAACCATTTATAAACGATGAAACACACACTCTCTTTTATGGTATGGGCAATACTGGCTATCTTATTGCCTTTACAAATGGCCCAGGCCGCAGCTCCTCCCACTGAATTACAGAAAAGACTTCAAAATTTTCCGGACATCAGTGACATTAAACCAATGCAAAGTGATGCCTATCCGGAGAAATATGTATTCTTCATTAATCAACTATTGGATCCGCATCACCCCGAAGCAGGGAATTTTAAGCAAAGGGTTATTCTCTCGCATGTAGGTTTTGACCGCCCCACTGTACTGGTTACCGAAGGCTATGCCGCCCATTATGCCACCCATCCGCGTTATCAAGAAGAGTTATCCAAATTATTCAACGCCAATCTGGTATTCGTGGAATACCGTTACTTTGGTGAGTCCATGCCGAAGCCCTGCAATTGGGATTATCTCACGGTTGAAAATTCACTGTATGATTTGCATCATGTAACCACGACTTTGAAACAACTATACGATCAGAAATGGATAGCTACTGGAATCAGCAAAGGCGGACAGACTACGATGTTCTATCGCACTTACTTTCCCGATGATGTGGATATCTCCGTACCTTACGTAGCCCCCCTCAACCAATCATTGGAGGACGGTCGTCACGAACCGTTCATTGCCAATAAAGTTTCGACTCCCGAAAACCGGAAACGAGTTGAAAACTTTCAACTGGAAGTACTTAAACGCAAGAGCCGGCTGCTACCGATGTTCGAAAAATATTGCTCGGATAAAGGATATACCTTCCGCATTCCTATAGCCGAAGTATACGACTTCAATGTATTGGAATACTCATTTGCCCTATGGCAATGGGGAACTCCTGTAAATAAAATTCCGGAAACAGATGCCGATGATCACACTCTATTCAAGCATTTCATGGCTATTTGTGAGCCGGATTATTTCTCCGAACAATCTCCCTACCCTTCTTTCAATGTGCAAGCAGCCAAAGAACTGGGGTATTACGGATATGACATCAAACCTTTCAAAAAGTATCTGACGATAAAGAGTAGCCGTGACTATCTTCATAAGGTAATGTTACCGCCCGAACTGTCAAATCTCAAATTTGACAAGACACTATATAATAAGGTAGTAAAATTCCTGAAAGAGAATGATCCCGAAATGATCTATATTTATGGCGGCAATGATCCTTGGACAGCTTCGGGCGTTACTTGGCTGAAGAACAAGAAAAACATAAAAGTTTATGTGTTACCCGGCGGCAGCCATACCACCCGTATCGGCAGCTTTGACACCGACACACAAGAAGAAATCAAGACACAGATCAATGCATGGCTGAATAAAGAATAGCAAAGAGACGAGATAAAAAGCTTTTCCGCCACAGGTTACGCAGATTGTCACCGGTTATTTCCATTGAGAACCAACTGTTTAATATTGGGCTGGTGTCAATCTGAATAATCTGTGGCAGAATCTTGATTTTTATCATAAAGGCATATTGCCATGTTTCTTAGGCGGATTGCTTTGGTTTTTGTTGTGACACATTTCCAAAGCCTGAATGAGTTTATAGCGGGTGTCACGGGGCATAATCACTTCATCAATCAAGCCGCGTTCTGCCGCACAATAAGGGTTAGAGAATTTATCTTCGTAATCTTTGATTATTTCTTGTTTTTCTTCAGGAGTGGATTTCCGATAGAGGATATTTACAGCTCCCGCAGCTCCCATAACGGCTATTTCCGCCTGTGGATAAGCCAGGTTCACATCGGCTCCCGTCGGTTTGCTGGACATGACAATGTAGGCACCTCCGTAAGCTTTACGGGTAATTAAAGTTACCTTGGGCACTGTAGCTTCGGCGTATGCATAAACTATCTTCGCACCGTGGCGGATGATGCCGTTGTGTTCCTGTATTGTTCCGGGCAGGAAGCCGGGAACATCCTCGAAAGTGATCAGAGGAATGTTAAAGCAGTCGCAGAAACGGATAAAACGGGCAGCCTTGTCACTGGCGTCAATGTCAAGGACGCCGGCCAGCCAGGCGGGCTGATTGGCAACAATACCTACGGAACGACCTCCCAGGCGACCGAACCCCACCACCACATTTTTAGCAAAGTGAGGCATCACCTCGAAGAAATACTGGTTATCCAGCACCGGTTCGATGATATCCTTTATATCATAAGGCATGTTCGGATCTTCGGGAATGACAGTCTGCAACGCCTCCACCTGACGATGGATGTCATCGTTGCAGGGAACCAACGGCGCATCCTCCATATTGTTGGAAGGCAGGAAACTCAGCAATTCGCGGATACTCATCAGCGTTTCCTCCTCATTGTCGCACATAAAATGGGTCACACCGCTTTTGCTGCTGTGGGTATAGGCACCGCCCAGTTCCTCCTTGCCCACCTCCTCGTTAGTCACAGTCTTCACCACATCCGGGCCGGTGATGAACATGTGGCTCTTCTCTTTTACCATAAAGATAAAATCGGTTAGTGCTGGTGAGTAGCAGGCTCCTCCGGCACAAGGACCCAAGATGGCGGAAATCTGCGGGATAACACCTGAGGCGATAGTGTTCTGATAGAAAATAGAGGCATATCCGGCAAGGCTGTTCACCCCTTCTTGGATGCGTGCGCCTCCCGAATCGTTCAAAGCGATAACGGGAGCTCCCGTCTTCAAAGCCAGTTGCTGAACCTTTACAATCTTGGCAGCATTGGTCTCGCTCAGCGAGCCGCCATGTGCGGTAAAATCATATGCATAGACAAACACCGGACGGCCGTCTATCTTTCCGTAACCGGTGACCATACCATCTCCGGCAATCTGCTTCTTCTCCATGCCGAAGTTGGTACAACGGTGATTCACCAGCTTGTCCAGTTCATTGAACGTACCTTTGTCCAGCAACATTCCGATACGCTCGCGAGCGGTCATCTTCCCTTGGGCGTGTTGTTTCTCGATCTTGTCCACACCGCCGCCCAGCGACGCGCGTTTGTCCAGCTCTTCAAACCGGCTGTATATTTCTTCTCTTGTCATGATCAATCTTCTTTTATTATATCCAATACTATTAATACCTGGTTAGCATTGACGGAATCCCCTTCATTGACCAGGATATCCCTTACCGTGCAGTCCGAGGTCACTTTGTAGTTGCTCTGCATCTTCATGGCCTCCAGCACTACCACAATATCCCCGGATGACAGACGGTCTCCTTTCCGGACGGGAATTTTTACAACCTTTCCGGGCATGGGAGCTACAATCTTGTCATCCTGTCTCTCCTCGCCGCCCTTTTTCATACGCAGATACTTGGTCTGGGTGTCCACTATGTCCACATGATAGGAACGGTAGAACATATTCACATCATAACTCTTTCCACCCTCCCCACGGATCAGTTCGGCATTGAAGGAATTGCCATCGTGCAGGATGGAACAGCTTCCGTTCTCGGCCATAACGATATCCACATCATACGGTTTTCCGTCAATCATAAACTGTACCTTGTTTCCTTCCTTGCTCACCAACGTCACATCGGCTACGCGGTCTCCAATATGTATTTCCATACTTTTGCTTAATTAAATGAAGAATCAGATTCTCAATACTCCTTTCTGCAAGCCGAACTCACGCCAGCGGCTGATGGGACGGGCATCAGACAGCTGGGGACTCTTGTTCTCTTCCAGATTCATCAGATAGTCAATATAAGAGGCGATCATGGCGATATTCTCAATCTCCTCATTATTACCGTTGCCACGGAGCAGCATACGCGAGTTCTTCTCTATGAACAAGGTATTATACTCACCCTTTACAAAGTCGGGGGTATGCATGATGCGTTTCAGATAACTGAGGTTGGTCTTCAGCCCCGTAATCTTGTACTCGTAAAGTACCCGGCGCATACGTTCTATGGCATATTGGCGGGTCGTAGCCCATACAATCAGCTTGCCTATCATCGGGTCGTAATAGATGGGAATCTCGTAACCTTCGTAAACGTAGCTGTCAATGCGTACGCCGATGCCGTTAGGCTCCGTCAGCTGTTTGATGATACCCGGCGAAGGCATGAAGTTGTTCTCCGTGTCTTCCGCACAGATACGACATTCGATGGCATGACCGCGCTGGAAAAGTTCTTCTTGCTTCAGGTGCAGCACCTCGTTATTGGCTATACGGATTTGTTCTTTTACCAGATCCACGCCCACCACTTCTTCGGTGATGGGATGCTCCACCTGCAAACGGGTGTTCATCTCCAGAAAATAGAAATCGCGGTTCTTGTCCACCAGAAACTCGATAGTTCCGGCTCCCGAATAGTTCACCGCCCTGGCGGCAGCCACTGCCTTTTCCCCCATCTCCTGGCGGAGTTCCGGAGTAAGGAACGGAGACGGGCTCTCCTCTACAATCTTCTGGTTGCGACGCTGGACAGAACACTCGCGGTCAAACAGATGGATTACATTGCCATGATTGTCACCCAGAATTTGAAATTCTATATGATGGGGTTCCTCCACAAATTTTTCCAGATAAACCGTATCATCCCCGAAAGAAGACATGGACTCGGAACGGGCGGTGTTATATGCCTCCACCACTTCGTCTTCACTGTGTATCAGCCTCATCCCTTTACCGCCGCCTCCCATAGAAGCCTTCAGCATGACAGGATAGCCTATTTCATTACAGATACGTACCGCCTCTTCGGCACTTTGCAACGGCTGTTCCGTACCGGGGACCACGGGAACGCCTGCGGCAATCATACGCTTACGGGCGGCAATCTTGTCACCCATCGCTTCCATCGTCTCGGCGGAAGGGCCGATAAAGATGATCCCCTCCTCTTTGCATCGGCGGGCAAAATCAGCATTCTCGGACAAAAAACCATAACCGGGATGAATGGCATCGGCATGATGTTGCCTTGCAGCTTTAATGATATTATCTATATTCAGATAACTTTCTTTGGAAGCGGCAGGCCCTATCAGGCAGGCTTCGTCTGCATACATCACATGACGCGCCGTACGGTCGGCTTCCGAGAAAACAGCCACAGTGCGGATACCCATCTCTTTGCAAGAGCGCATAACGCGCACGGCTATCTCGCCACGGTTGGCAATTAGAACCTTTTGTATCATAATCTTTCTCTTTTTACCCGAAATGTCACACAAAATTACAGATGCATTCATTATACATGAACACATCTTACATGGGTGGCATCTCTCATTAGTATTGATTATTTAACGAAAACTCCCTGTTTTTTAGAAGTGGGAGCCATAATTGGCTGCAAAGATACTTGTTTTTTGCACAAAAACTACAAATGTGTGTCTAAATAATGTTTTAATACGTTGGCATGATTTCGTTCTTGTTCTTTTGAAGCGTAAAGTAATGTTACCTTCGAATAAGCTTTTATCTTATCAATGAACGCTTTAGCGGCATCCGATTCTTTCAATTCTTTTTGATACATATCCGCAAAAGCCCCCCATCTTTTTTCTACATCCGCATGAAACCATTTCCTTAAATCATTGGATGGAGTGACCTCTTTTGCCCAATAATCGTATTTCAAATATTCCCTCTTCATGCCACGGGGCCACAGACGATCTACCAAAACACGATAGCCGTCTTGTTCAGAAGGTTCATCATAAACCCTCTTAATGTTTACTTGAGTCATAGTTGGTTATTTTAATTTAGGTACAAGCTTATAACTCCATACAGTCCTAAAAAGTTCATTCCGGACAGCGGATTCAGGACAACAGCAACTCATAATCCACTACATCCAACCATCGTCCAAATTTCAATCCTACCTTCTTAAAATGGGAAACTTTTTTAAATCCCAGCCTCAAATGCAAAGCATCACTGACAACATTTCCCTCTGTGACACAGGCTATCAGTGCACGATACCCGTCCCTACGACATTCTTCAATCAATCTTTCCATCAACTCCCTGCCTATGCCCTTCCCCTCGTATCCGGGAGCTAAATAGACCGTTGTTTCCAACGTATGCCTGTAAGCAGCCCTCTCCTTCCACAAATGGGCATAACAATAACCCACTACTTTCCCTTCTTCCTCATACACAAAATAGGGAAAACGGACGGCAATTCCGGCAATACGGTTACGCATATCCTCCTCTCTCAAAGGTTCCGTTTCAAATGTAGCCACACTGTGCCCGACATATTCATTGTATATCGTTGTGATGGCTTTGGCATCCTGAAGTTCCACTCGTCTAATCATAATGTCATATCTATTATTAAAACGTAAGCAAGATATAAAAAAATAATCAGTTATCTAGAGAATAATCACTATATTTACAGCCGATTCTAATTTCAGCTATAAAAATGACAGAAATAGTAGAACTAAAAGACTTTATCCCAGCCTACACCAATGCAGTACAAAAACTGCTGGAGCAGCTCACAAACCGCCCGGTAAAACTGACCGAGACAACCCTCAAAGAGATCATATCCCAAGAGAACACCCATCTGTTTTTCTTACTGGCAGATCAGGAAATTGCGGGAATGCTGACTGTAGGCATCTATCACAGCCCCACAGGCGGCAAAGCGTGGATTGAAGATGTCGTAATGGATGAAAAATACCGGGGACAAGGATTCAGCAAACAGCTGGTCACCCACGCTGTCCGGTTTGTGAAGGAACAAGGCATACCTCTTATTATGCTTACTTCAAACCCCACACGGATAGCAGCCAACAAGCTATATCAAAAATTAGGCTTCGAACAAAAGCAGACCAATGTGTACAGAATGAATTTAGAATAACCCATTCCTATTTCAATATGATAACAATCAGACATTCATTACCCAAAGATTTAGATGCAATTATAGAAATATTCCATTATGCCCGTCAGTTCATGAAAGAACATGGCAACCCCAATCAATGGATAAACGGTTATCCTTCCGCTGAATTGATTCTGCGAGAAATAACCAACGGCACCAACTATGTTTGCGAAAATGAAAACGGAGAAATAATAGGCACATTCTGTTTTATTCCCGGAGAGGACCCTACGTATGCCCGCATTGATGACGGCAACTGGCTGAACAACGAACCATATTACGTCATTCACCGCATGGCTACCAACGGCAAACAGAAGGGAATAGCTGACGCCTGCTTCAAATGGTGTTTTGAGCATTGCAACAATATCCGGGTAGATACCCACCACGACAACCTTGTGATGCAGAATATCCTGAAAAAGTACGGTTTCCGGCGTTGTGGCATCATTTATACCCACAATGGCACATCCCGCATCGCTTACCAGCGGACATTAACCGAAAAAGAGTTATCTTTGCCGACCGAATAAACAAGAAAAAGAAATATGAAGATTCTCTGGATAGACCTGAACAGTTCATATGCCCATTCCTCATTGGCACTGCCAGCCCTACATGCACAAATCATGACAGACCCTTCTATAGAATGGGAAATCGTATCTGCCACCATCAACGAAAATACAGGAATGATTGTCGATGAGATCTACCGCCACCGACCCGACATCCTTGCCGCAACCACCTGGCTTTTCAACCATGAGCAACTGATACATGTCGCTTCCAGAGTAAAAGCATTGCTCCCCAAAACCTGCCTGGTGCTGGGCGGTCCGGAATTTCTGGGAAACAATGAAGAATTCCTCCGCAAAAATCCATTTGTGGATTGCGTTTTCAGAGGAGAAGGAGAAGAAGTCTTTCCACAATGGTTAACCTGCTGGAACCATCCGGAACAATGGCACACCGTGCCCGGACTCTGTTACCTCACTCCTTACAAAGAATATAAAGACAACGGCATAGCACGCGTACTGAATTTCGCCGGACTCGTCCCTCCTGAACAAAGC
>OLZZ01000590.1_pt1 | contig 15163 bp, 11 predicted proteins | sample 1673571 | NCBI WGS metagenome assembly OLZZ01 (sample SAMEA103958115, study PRJEB25191) | human gut metagenome | biome: human-associated habitat [ENVO:00009003]; feature: intestine environment [ENVO:2100002]; material: feces | place: Germany | collected 2013/2015 | reverse complement strand
TGCAGATTCTTTTCGCTTCTGTATCATATTAGGCGCGTAGTTGCGGATTTGAGGAAAACCTCTTCCTTAGACGAAAATCTATCAGAAGAATCCTTGATTACACTGTCAAACGAACAGTTATATGAGGTTGACATGGAAGGTTATTCGACTATTCTTGACGAATATCTTGTAACTGACCACAAACAGCCACTTATAGTTATTACAAACGTGAACGACGCAGCCGATGACTTGCTTTACAAAAAAGCATTTGAACTTTATGGCAACAGAGGATATAAGATGATGACCAACACTTGCAACATCGACCTAAAACCTTATATTGTTCCTGTTTTTACCGAAATCGATGAGGGTTTATGTCACAAAGATCTTGATACTCAGATAGGAGAGGTTTGTGCCGCAAAACGTGCATCTGACAAGCATATTGTCTTCATTTTAAATATGCAAGACAAAAATAATGAAACACTAATAGAGGATGCAAATCAAATATACGAGTTATGGCATCATACAGCTCATGTCGTATTCCTTCATTCATCAACACCATCGACTAATGGTCAGTAATTTACGATTACAATCGAAAAATCCCATTTCCGTCAATTTTAACGGAAGTGGGATGATAGTCAAATAGTACTAACCTAACGCTTCAACAATCGGAGCCAAAGTTACCTCGAAAAACTGGTATCAACAAATTACAAATGGAAAGTGTTAAAACGAAAAAAGCCACCAAAAAGGTGGCTTATAAGCAGTTATAAAAACGTTTTGCAAGTATGGTCAGGCGGTCTATTTACCGATGCAAATAATGAATATCATTGATTCTCAATCGGTTAAGAGTTAACGCGCTATTTGTGAGCCGCTTTCTTTCTGAATGAAAAGAATGCTTATTATCAGTTACTTACGATTTTCGTATTTTCACTTGGTTTCACTTGATTTCATTCATTTTGTATGTCTCTTATCTTTACAAACCCCCATTTTTAGGGGTTGAAGATTTAACATATTTAACCTTTGTAAACACTCAAAATCTGCATTTTCGTGCTAAAACGTGGTATTTTACCATTTTTGAGAGGTCGGCTTTTATCTGAATAAATCTGCCATCGTCAGCTGGCATTGGATGTCATCAGAATAGCCGCCCGGCGCAAGTCCATAGGAGGTGATCATCGTGATGAGTACCGTTTTAATGGTGCCTGTTTCCCTGATGAAGGTCTCCCTTCGGTTGTGGATGCGGTTGTCCTCGTCTTCTGTAATAACGTAAGGGGCGTTGGATTATTGCATCGTCTTGATAAGTGATAAAATCAATATATTCTGACATGTTTCTTTCTTTTATAGCTATAGAGAATTGCCCAAAAGGGCAACTATCCTAAAAAATGGGATAGTTCAAACAGGAGGAAGCTATAGTATTAAACATACCTCGTTGTTTAATAATTTCGATTTTAATATCGATATGGATTTCACTTCATCTCTTTGGGTCTGCATTTCCATAAAGCCATAGGGTGACTTGTTATTCGTTCAACGATTGAACTTTCATTAAATAGAATATCTGGTCTATATTCTCTCTGATTGAAGTGTTCAATAAACTTTCTTTCGCCTTCTGTGAAAGATAGAAAAGAACCAAGAAAACTAAGTACTTGTTCTTTTACTGCGTTAAAGTCGAATTTTTCTTTTCTGCTTAATACTGGGAGTAGATGGGCACGAACTTGCGAGAAGGAAAGTTTTTCTATGTGCTTGATGTTTTTGATATCAAGTGTAACCTCCTCTGCTTTGCAACTGGAACCGACAGCCAAGTAGAAAACGAGAATTTTACGGAGAAGAGCTCTTTCTTCCATTGTTTCAAATAGATTCGCCTGTATCATACCATACACGTCATAAATGTCTCGTACAGCAGCTCTACTGATAAGTGCGTTGAGCTTGCTGGCAAAGAGTTCCATCGGTGCGAGGGCACAAACCCTTATGTCTCCAAGAAAGTCGATACTGATTGTACGTTCTTCCATTGGCAGTACGTGGCAACGGTCACTATAATTAATTTCTATCTTAATGTTGTCCGGATTTCCTCCTGCGTTTATATATCCAAATACCCACGAGTCCAGTGTATGTGGACTTTTAGAGCCAGGCTTTAGAACATATCCCTCGTTGGACATATAAGCAAGAATCTCGTTATTTATACTTTGTCTTGCTTTAATCATTTCTTCTCTACTGCAATTCTTGGCAAAATCTAAGTCGATGTCAACAGATAGTCGTGGCATCTGAAAAACGGTGAGATTGATAGCTGTTCCGCCTTTTAATACAAGTGAATCGTGTAGAAATTCATTCTGGTTGAAATATTGTAAAATTTCTGAAAGACGCATTACCTTTTCGAGATTGTCACGGACAAATCCCTTCTCTTTGGCTATTTTTTCTAAATATATCTTGTTATATGAGTTCATTTTCAATAGTTTTTTCAATTACACAATCTTCTGGTACATAAAGCTTCCATCGACATAAATAGGTGTCAGAATCGCCTGTGGAGGTTAGACGTTTGGTATGCAAGGCACCTTTAGAGCGGCACATTTCTATGAATTGGTCGCTTATGTGATGATGCTCTTTGCTATGCTCCAGGATGAATCCTACCTTTTGATAGAGGAATGCTTTATTGTACAATGCCAGATACTTTTCGAGTTTTGGCTCATCAAGCAGTGATATTCCTTCCATGCAATGAAGCAATTCCTCAATGCCTCCAGCACGTTCTATACGGTCACAGCAGTCTATGACTGTTCGTTCCAAATCAGTTACACGTACATAAGGATTTCCCTTGGGAGTTATAACGCCATTTTCCGCAGTTGGTTCAAAAGGGGTTGCACAGTACACAAAGTCTATTCCTTCAAAAGCAAAATCTTTGAAACGGCTTTTGCTGCCAACATAGGCATTGTAGAAAGGTTGGTGGGCAACTCCATGTAATTCAAGAGCTGTGTGCCAACCAACATATGAAGATTCTGAAATCTTGGAACTCAACTCGAACTTGTCACACATGGGAGCATCTGTCGATGGATCAATAGTGACGTACATGTTTCGCCTAATCGGTTTCAGAACCTTCTGAGATTGCCATCGGGATATGGCCGTAGATGTTCCTGCATGAGACAATTTCATCTCACGCATCACATCTTCAAAGTTGAAGATCCTAATCTTGTATAAAGGCGTAAAAGTTGCCATTTTTGCATCGAAGTATTTATATATGAATAACTTTGTGCAAAAATAGCAACTTTTCTTCAAATATCCAAATGTTTAGGCAAGAAAAATAAATAATTATAGTATTTTTAGAATTGATAGACGAATGATGCAACCTTGCCACATTTCGTATAACTATTCTTGCATTTCAGCAAGGAAAAATAGATTCTTCCAAAATCCTTGACTATATGTTATAAACAAGTTTATTTCGGCATATATACATATATGGTTTTCTTAAACTTGTAAACTTCCTGGTTTGAGTGGTTAAAATCGGTAGAGGTTTACTATTTGAGCTTGAAAGAACATGTATATATACATGGGTAAACTTAAACCTTAAACTTGTATGCGCCCTAAGCTTTGCCTTGGCTGCTCTTTAGCCGGTTCAGTGCTTTGCCTTCTTCTCCTTGCTGAAATTCCGTAGTCCTTCTCTTCAGTTTCGCTTGTTGCCAAGAGATATTGGTTGAGCTTGCCTCTTGTCTCAGGCATCATGCTTCTCTGATTAGCTTTCCTCTACATGCTGATGCTTACCCTTGGCAGTCGTAGGCCTGATCGTTCTGTCCTTAGCTTAGCTTAGCCATATTCTTGTTTATGATGAAGTGTGAGTTTTCCTGCCAGTCTCTTGAACTTATAGACCATCTTGCGTAACCAGTTTGCTTGAACAAACATTGAGGAGGATGCTGCTTTCCTTTACCCAACCAACTGCAGATATTTTCTACTCATCCTTTTCATTCATATTTTTGGACGAAGCATCCACACTTACTTTTTCCGCTGCAAAGTTAGTGCAAGCCACATTTCTGCAAGTACCAGGTGCCTTATTCTCTGAATTTTTTCAAAAACTTTTCCGTCTGCTGCTCATCCCAAAAACTTTTCCTGCCCAAGGTTGAAATAATTCGATAATTCCTTGCTTCCTATGTTTTCCTTGCCAACTCTGATAGCACTACGAGTCTGCCGGACTGACTGCAGAAACAGTAAATGTACTGAAAGAGAAAATCCGCCAGACCATCAACCAACAGGTATTCGGCATAGAATGCACTCAGGTTCTGAATATCACCGACAGCAACCAGGACTTTGAGCGTTTCCGTCAGGTAGAACGCCAGCTCTATAACACAGAGAAGGAACTCGACTTCATGCACCGCACCGGAGAATTCCGAAACCGAATGGAAGTTGAGGCCAACTCCCAGCAGATTTCTTCTGCACAAAACGCCGAGGATTTGCGCCATGCCCTCCAGGGCATCAACAAAGACCAGTTGCTCCACGATGATGAGTTGGAGGAATTCGTCCAGATGCTCGAAAGTCAGAAGCGCATCCGCCAGGCTAAGACCCAAGAAGAGGAGTTCGAAGCCCTGGAAGACCTCCGCAAGAACCGTCTGGTCAAGCAGGAGGAAATGGAAGTGCTCGAAGATGAACTTGCACACAAGAAGATTCCTCGTGAGGAAATCACGGAAATCATGCGCATCCAGAGCCAGCAGAACATCGACACAGCCCGTCTCAAGGCAGAATGGGCACTCGATGATTCCCGTACCGACCACGACTGGGAACGTGAAGATCTGGAACGCCGCCGCAACTGGGGCATCGAAGATGAAGAACGTGAACGCCAGTGGATGCTGGAAGAAAAGGAATACAACCGCGACTTCAACCGCAAGGCGAAGGAGGATGATTACGACTTCCAGCAGATGATGCGTCAACGCGAACTGGATAAGGAAGACCACCTCCTGGCACGCAACGAGAAACTGGAAGACGACCGCCTTGCCTATGAGCGCAACCGCCAGGAAAAAATGGACGATGACCAGTTGGAAGCCAACCGCCACCAGCGTCAGATGGACAAGCTGCAGCAGATGGCTCAGATGCAGGCACAGCTCGACCAGCAGAAATATCAGCACGAAGAGAACGTAGCCACCATTCAGAGCAATGAGCAGATGAATCGTGACAACCATTTCGCCAATATGACCGCCGAACAGATTCGTGCCGCACAACTCTCCCACCTCACCGGAGATGCACAGGTAGCTATGGCAAACGCCTATAACGGCGAGAAGGAAGCCGAAAACCTGCGACAGACTGCAGCAGAAAAGGAAGCAATGATGCAGCAGATGCTACAGATGCAACATGAGAACAGCAATGCCCAGATGGAAGCCATGATGAAGATGGCCGGCATGATAAAAGATACAGCCACCGGCATCAGCGGCGCCCAGCAAAGCCAGCAGCAACAGCGCATCAACCAGCTGGAAGAGGAAAACCGACGCCAACAGGAGCGAGTAGATCATACCCAGGATGTGGCTATGAACAACATCTCGCAAGTAAGCACTGCTGCCGCCAACAATCTGAACGCCTTCAATGGCGGACTCGGTGGAAATACAGCAGGAAGCCAAGCAGCTCCACAACAGGCAGCTCCTCAGCAGGAATTGATAGAATGCCAGTGCTACAACTGTGGACACACCATCCACATTGCACCAGGCACTCCAAACTGTCCAGACTGTGGCGCACCTTTCCAATGGTAAGCCCTCTCCAGAAAATGCAACAAGAAGTCTAAACATATAAAGTAATCAGACTATGAGCGATATTAAACTTGATGGTGATGCGGCTGTGGTAGGCGGAATCCATTCCGACTCCCACAATACGCAAAACAACTATAACACCTCAACAACAACCCATACCACCAACAACAGTACGGTTAACAACCAGACTGTATATGAGGCACAGAAGACTCAGACTGAGATCTATCAGCAGAATGAGACTCTCTTTCTGCAGGCTGTGCAGGAACGACTGGAGGATGGCAAGTTGGATAATCAGAAGTTGGCAGAACTCAACCAGTTGAGCATCCAATGGCATATTGCTCCCCTAAGAGCCAACCAGATCATAGATCAGGTACGTCAGAACATCCATATCCTGCAAGGCAGCAAGGGTAACGAATTCCTGGCAGAGCAGATTCTGACCGAGGTCTTCAATGCCATCCAGACCAACCATACCGACATTCTGAAACGCAAGTTCAACAGTCTGGAGCAGTTGTCACGTGTGATGACGAATGATAACAACATCCAGTTCTACTATCATCTGTTGCTTGCCTCGATGTACCCCGACAAGTGCGCCCTTGCCTTCTTCGGTTCCCGTACCGATAACTACTGGCAACTCTTTTGGACTCATGTAGCGTTCATCAAGACCGGCAATATCGACAATGCCACCGTGCTTCTGCCAAGAATGGGCGGTTTCGGTTGTCCGCAAGGCGACATCGCCCTACTGATGGCTCTTGATAATCTTGCCGACTACCACAAGAATGGAAAGCAGGATTACTACAGGCAGCAGACCATCCAGTATCTCGACCAGGCCGTGCAAAACGGAATGAGTGAACCGCTAAGTGCCCTATGGTATGCCGTAAAGGAGATGTTGGAGGATAAGCCTCAGCCAGAAGAATGGTATCAGTTCTATTGCGACACAACCCTTTCGGAATTCATCCCGAAGGAGAAGAGCAAGATGGCTGTACCACCACAGATGCCTACACCTCCTCCGATGCCAAAGTTTAATGCCCAGAACGTGAAGCTCAATCAGATGAGAGGCTTCAATCCTCTGCAGGCAGCCAACAATATGGGACTGGGAAGCGTCAATGCGATCAGTCAGCAGCCTCAAATGGCAAGTATGCCGGGCAGTACAACTCCTCCCCCTATGCCGGGAGCCTCATCGGTTCCTCCTATGCCGGGAGCAGCCCCAGTTCCTCCTATGCCGGGACAAAGCAAGGCGGCTCCACAGCCGGAAGCCGTGCAGATGGCATCAGAAGCAAGAACAGCCGATGAACCAATCGACCAGCCCGACCCCTTGGAAGACCACTACGGCATCATCCTGACAGATGGCAATGCACTGGCTAGAAAATACGGTTGCTCCATCCAGGAAGTATATGATGTCTTCAACGACTTCATACAGAATGCCTACGACCAGCAGATGTACTGGACATTTCTCGACATCTCGCAATATGGACTGGATTCCACCCACGAAACTCCATCCTGGATAGAATGCAATGAAGCAGTATCCCGCTGCATCGCAGACAACAACCTGACAGCTGGTCCCGACCTACACCTATTTATAATAGGAGGTGACGATGTGATTCCTATCCCTCGCGTCGAAGACCCATGGCCGTATGGCGGCGAGCGAATCCCTACAGATACCTGCTATGCCTTCGAAGGCACCTATATCGTAGATTTGCTGGATAGTCGCGATTCAGACTTCACCGTAGGTTGCGCCCGCAACAATGTGGCTCGTCTGCCTTTGGAAGACGGTCAGCTCGATACGGATATCCGAAGCGACATCGGTGCCTACTTCAACATCAGCAGTATGTATGGCGGCTGTATTCCTGTTGGCAATGTTCTGATGATCAGCAACCGCGACTGGATTCCAGCCAGCTGCACGATGACCCAGCACCTGCCGCTTCTTTACAATACCGACGATCCTGAGCTGATCCGCAACGGAATGTATATCAGTCCGAAGCTGCTGACCGAAGATTCGGAAAGCCTCAGCATCTATTGCAAGTCTCTGGACAAGGCAGATATGCTGATGTTCAATCTTCATGGTGCCGATGCAGAGGGTATGTGCGGATTCTATAGTGAGGATGAAGCATTCAATCCTTCGCTCCTCAACCAAGGCAGGGCAAGAGTCTTCAATACCGTGGCTTGTTTCGGAGCCCGATATGCCGGTTACAAACGAAACGACTCCATGTTGCTCAGCGCCCTCTACGGAGGTGGCGTATTGCTCTATACCGGTTCGCTCATTCCTGTTCCGATGTTCTCTAATGAGGAAACGGATGAAGCCCGCCAACTTCTGTTGAATCCGGGCACAGGCAGCGAGGTGCTGATGCGCCTCTATCCGCTCTATCAGTTCAAGGGTATGACGGGCGGAAAGGCGATGCTCCAGGCTAAGTGCGATTACTTCAACATGTGCCGACATGTAGAGGATGACTGTTTCTCTATGAGCACCGCCCTGATGTTCTGTCTCTACGGCAACCCGATGCTCCATGTCCGTCGCAGAGAATATGTGGTAGAATCTGCACTGCAGAATGATGCGATGCCACCAGCTCCAATCAAGGCCGACGGCTCTCCGCTCAAGAAGACCATGCGACAGCGCCTGCTGCAGAAGGATAAGAGCAACCAGTCTCTCATCGACCAGATTCGTGGTTATGTGGATGAGAATCTCAATGCTATCCGAAACATGGTAGAGCAGCATCTGTACCAGCAGCTGGGCTTGAAACCGGAAATGCTGGATAGCATCGACCAGGTAAGCCGACCTACCATCGACGGCAATTACGAAACGGGATATTCATTCAACTATCACGACGCAAACCGCCAATATGGAGCAGATACCTTCGTAGAAGTAGATGCCCAGGGTAAGACGAAGCGAATCTATACAACAAAATAATCTGTCCCCTACAAAGGGACTCTAAAGTAAATAACAAAAATAATAACAATCATAAAAACTGAAACATATGGGATTTTTTGGTTTTAAATCTTCCAAGGAAGTAGAAGAAGAGAAAAGACAGGCTGCCGAGGAAGCAGCGAGAAGAGTGGAACAGAACAACCTGACCAACCTCAGCAATCTGAGCAAGGGAAGCCAAGTAAACTTTGCCATCCCTTACTTTGATGTCTTCGACCCACGTTTGCAAGATTATGGCGTACCAGTATCTGTACATGGTGCCGTGGTATATGCCATCGAGGACATGGATCTCTTCCATAGTGTGAACCGCAACGAGGGCTACAGCGACGAGACTTTCAAGAACAAGCTTCGTGGTCAGCTCACCAAGTTCATCAAGAGCGTGGTGGTGAATGCTCCTATAGACGCTCAGATTCCTGTAGTTCAGATTGAACGCAAGATTTTTGAGATTAGCGAACTCATCCAGCAGCGTGTTACTCCACAGGTAGAGAAGCTTTTCGGCATCACCATCCGCAGCCTCGACATCACAGGCATCAACGTGGATAAGGAGAGCCGTGGCTATCGCGAACTCAAAGCCCTTACTGCCGACCTTGAGAAGGAGCGTATGATGGCTCAGCACAATGCCCAGATTTCCAACTTCAACCTCAACAACGACCTTCAGCAGGATATGCTCAAGAAGCAGTCGGAGTTGAATCTCGATGCCATGGGTAGAAGACAGGAACTCGACCTTGGCGGTCAGGAGGAGTTGCAGCGCATGAACTTGGAGAACCAGCGTGAAACCATGCGTATTCAGCGTGAGGAGATGCAGCGTGCTTCTCGTCTTCAGACCGAGCAGACCTTTATGGGTGCTCATCAGGCAAACCTCAATGCCGGTGTTCTCAACAATGCTACCGACAATGGCATCAATGCCTTCCGCCAGCAGACTATGGGTGGTATGAACAATATGGGCCAGATGGGTGGAGCGCCTCAGATGCCAGGTCAGAAAGGCATGGGTGGTGCGCCTCAGATGCCAGGCATGGGTGCCACAGTTCCTCAGGTGCAATATTTTATTGGCATCAATGGTCAGCAGTATGGTCCATGCGATTGGAACAAGCTCCAGCAGCTCGTTCAGCAGGGTCAGCTCACCCAGCAGTCATACGTTTGGAAGAACGGCATGGCGCAGTGGGAGTTTGCCGGCAATGTAGCAGAACTTGCTCCATTGTTCCAAGGCACCGCCCCACAGATGCCGGGAATGCCTCCTACTATGCCGGGGATGTAATTTCCCGGCAGCTATAATACAAACAAAAGTAAGAACATTAAATTTTTGATAATATGGGATTATTCAAAAAATTAGTCGGTAATATCGCAAAGACAGTAGGTGAAAGCCTGGAAGAAGTTTCAAACGAAGCCAAAAAGAGTTTCCAAGAGGCTCGCGAAGAGGTAAGAAAGAACATCCAGGAAGCAAAGCTGAATCAATCCAACTATGATGATGACGATGATGATGACAATTGGGATTATCCATTAACAAAGTTATCAGATGATGACGATGATATACGAATCCAGTTAGGCACTTTTAAAAATGGCGTTTTAACCATCAACGAGGGACATACAACTCTCGGCGAAGATGCCTTGGAGGGTTATAAGAAAATTAGAAAAGTTGTCTTCCCTTCAACCCTTAGAGAAATTGATGGATGTTTTTTCAGTGAGCATGGACATGAGGACTATCTTGAAGAGGTAGATTTCTCAAAGGTTAAATTATTGAAGGAAATTCCAGACTGTCTGTTTGAAAATTGTAAGAGACTTCAAGAAATAAACTTTCCTGAAGGAGTAGAAATAATAGATAGTGAAGTGTTCGATAGATGCACCAACCTCCGCAAGATAACATTTCCAAGTACTCTAAAGTCGCTCCAAAGCACAACCTATAAATGTAAGAATATTGAAGAATTGGATTTCTCAAAGGTTCATCTTTTGGAAGAAATTCCAGATAATTTCATTGGTGAAAATTGCAAGATTGAGACACTTGTCATTCCTGTAGGAGTAAAAATTGTGGGTGATGAATTTGCCTCAAGCAAGAGCATTAGAGAGGTATATGTGCCTTATACTGTTGAAGAGATCGGCACTCTCAATGATGACGAATACTCACCTGATGTGTATATCTACACCAATAAACTTACAGATATAGAAAGTCTGTGTGCCAATATTAAGACTCTGTATGTACCAGAAGACTTATATGTATACTACGCTGAGCTTCTAAAAGATGTTGACGATACAGAAGTTCGTCTTCGTAAGATGCCTGCAGACAAGTTGGATTTCTATGGGACACCTGTGCCATCACTTACCGAAGTGGACGAAGAAGACAATTCTGCTCCTCAGATGCCAGGTCAGAAAGGCATGGGTGGTGCGCCTCAGATGCCAGGCATGGGTGCCACAGTTCCTCAGGTGCAATATTTTATTGGCATCAATGGTCAGCAGTATGGTCCATGCGATTGGAACAAGCTCCAGCAGCTCGTTCAGCAGGGTCAGCTCACCCAGCAGTCATACGTTTGGAAGAACGGCATGGCGCAGTGGGAGTTTGCCGGCAATGTAGCAGAACTTGCTCCATTGTTCCAAGGCACCGCCCCACAGATGCCGGGAATGCCTCCTACTATGCCGGGGATGTAAAGTCTTTCAAAACAAGCAATCATTAACAAGTATAAATATTTACAATTATGTTTTCAAAAGAATTAGAGAATTTGATTCAAGCAACCCTCGAAGATGGTATTCTTGAAGAGTACGAGAAAGCTGCGCTCGTAAAACGTGCGACAGCAGAAGGAGTAGATCTCACAGAGTTGGAAATCTACATCAACTCCATTTTGCAGAAACGAAAGAAAGAACACGATTTGGCAGAAGATGCCAAACAAGAAAAGATTGACCAAAAGAAGAAAGAGGAATTTGGCAGAGTATGCCCTAATTGCGGCAGACAGATTCCTCCTATGACCGTGAAGTGTGTGTGTGGATATGAGATTACGACCCCTGGTAATTCTGTTTCTTCAGTTCAGATTCTTTCAAAGAAGTTAAGCGAGATAACCTTAACAGAATCTGAGGAAAAAGAAATAGAAGGGGCTGCTCCTGCTGCAAAAAAGGGTCTGAGAGAGAAATTCATTGCCGACAAGAAAATAGATATAATATCTACATTCCCAGTTCCTAACACCAAAGAAGACATCATTGAATTTCTAGCTTTGTCAGTAGCAGGTGCCAACAAGAAATTGGGCTTCATGGACATAAAAACCAACTGCTATAAAATGGTAGCAATTGCAGGTATTATTATACCTTTTTTGGGTTGGCTTTATGGTGCAATTTATCTAATGTTTAAATCTTTTGCCGAAGAGAAATTGAAAAAGGCTTGGCGCGAGAAATTTGATCAAGTGATGTCTAAAGGACGTAGCTTGCGAGGTGATGCTGAATTTACTAAGCAACTAGACTATTACGAAAGCATCTTAGAAGAGTAATGGATTCAGGAATTATCATTTCGCTAATACTTGGCTCCGCAAGTATAGTTAGTTCTATCTGTTTTGGATTCATTCCAGGATTACGTAGAAGTAAAATAGAAAGATTAGAAAAGAAAGTCAGCACATTAGCACAAGATATAGACTCTTTCTATGCCATAGAGCAATCTCTGCTAGAGCAACTTTCAGCAGCAACAGGGAAAAGTAGCAAAACGTTAAAGGAAAATACTAGAAAGCAAGTAAAGATAGAGAAAGGAAGAGCACTAAGTTCTTATGCTTGTCCAAGCGGAATTGCTTCTTACTTATAAACAAAACGAAAAATTATGGATACATTTGTAGAAAAATTAAACAACAATCCTATCTTCCAGCTATCCTTATCATCCAAGGAGTTGTTTCACAGCAACTTCTTGGCATGGTTGGCAGAAGATAAGAATACGCGTACCATTTTTAACAAAATTATGAAATTTTGGATGCAAGACGATAAATGGGAATTCGATGATAGCAAGATGATGGTAAAACGAGAATACAATCATTTTGACTTTTGCATTTGTAAGAAAGTACGTAATTATCATACTGATAAAGATAAGGAGCAAGAAACACAAGCCGAAGAATACATTCCTGGTCCTATTATTTTTGTTCTTGAAAACAAATTCAAGAGTTTGCCGTATAAAGAACAGTTAGAGAAATATCACCAAAAAGTACTGAGCCTAAATGTACAAGGTTTAAAAGACCAGGAAAAGGCTAAGATTTTCCTAAGAAATGAAGGGAAACAGGAATCGGAGGAAAAAGAGTCCCTAACTCTGAAAAGAAATTGGACAAAAGAGAATATTAAGCTAATCAATAGTCAAAATACAGAAACAAAATATGTTCTACTTACGTTGGTAGACAATATACTTGATAACATTGATAAAGCTACATCTTCCAATTCTAGTTTTACAACAACAAGTACTTTCAAGAGTGGGAATATCGAAATTACTAACACCGCAAATTGGCAAATCAAAAACTATTCTAAATACTCAGACTTGCTTGATGATTTAAATAAAAAGCCAGAAATCTGGAAAGACAATACACAAAAAGATTTCTACCAGGAGCTGATTAAGAAGTATTGTGAATTCATTAGTCTATTTTCTGAGCATATAAAAACTTGCTTATCAAAAATGGATAAAAATGAAGAATGGAATTCCATTAATCCAAATACTTGTTGGAGCATTTTGACCAATCAGCAAGATTTTAATAAAATACGCTGCTCTGATATTTGGCAAAAATCAGTTATGTACAAATGCGCAAAGTACTTATCATCAAAGATAAGCAGCGATTTTGTCATAGACTACAACTCAGATGACAAACATATTTGGGAAGAAAGAAACGAAACTTCAGAAGGAAAACAAAAGCTATTTATCGGCATCGGATTTTTCCATGGCGAAGCCTTTCTTGAATTCAAGTATCGCATGAATGACAACTGTATTTTCACCTTACAACAACAAGGAAATAATACACTATCTGTTGGGGTTGTTGTTAAAGGCATAAACAAAATAGAAAAGAAGGAAGGGTGGAATAATGAAGTAATCAAAAAAGTCGGGGAATATTTTCCTGATTTTATAGAATATAAAGACAAAAAGTTCTATGCTTATCAAGGAAGATATTGTTCGTTCTTTTATTATCATCTTGCAGAAGAAGAAGTTGAAAATTCTTCTATTGAAATAAAACCAAAAAGGGAAAAGAGATTATCAGTTACCATAACTATAGATAAAATGATAGCGATAATGAATAAAACTGTCCAGGGTAAAAACATTGGCAAAAAGCAAGAATAAGATGACAAATAAAATGTCTATATGTATTATCAAATACACCTATACTCGATATGTAGGGGTGGATATCGAAAAATATACTCGGGGAATATTCGAGTATGCGAAGGAAGCGTTTGGGGAGTTTCGACCACAAATGTCGGAGCCAGGAACTATACCTGATATGCCAGACTATCTGGACATCGTGCTCTGCAAAAAGGACAGCATCAACTTCAACGAAATGGATATTGAAAGACGTGCTATCAATATTCCGATAGACTTTCAGTTGGAAGGACTGGTCTTGGAAATCGACATCACCAACTGTGATGGTACAAAATACAAGAAGACACACCAATTCTTAAAATAACTATCCCATGACATACGAGGAATTCAAGCAATTGGCTGAGCACCCTCAGCATCGTGACATCCCTTCCATCTTCAAGCTCGAAGTAATAGAAACGGAAGAGCTGGAGGAGAAGAAGCGTTCGCATTATCCGAAATATAAGGTGAGCACTTATTGTCCGCAAGCTTTTGCCACAACCCTTGAGGAGGCTGAGAGACTGATGCACCAGGATGTGCAGTACCGCAAGAAGATGAAGGAGGAAGACGACTATCCGCTGGATACCTTCTGCTATTATATTTCGGAAATTCCGCTGGGACTGTTGCACTACGACCGCGAATATCTTTCTGAAAGAGTGTATGACGGTGAGGGAAAACTGATCGAATACCACGACCATGTTCCGTCGCTGTATGTCTTCGCCCCTCACTATCATGTGCCGCTCTATCTTCAGAGACGATTCAAGGGGTATCTGGAAAAGGCTGAGAAAAAGCAGAAAGAAGAGGAGGAGAAAGACAGGATTTTCCGCCAGGCTCACGATTGCAGCTTCAGCAACAAGGAACAGATAGAGAAGTCAGAAAAGTGCGGTTGTTTCTTCTGCGGCGAAATCTTCTCGCCATCCGAAATCACGGATTACCTCCCTGATGAGCCGCCTACAGCCGAATGTCCCTTCTGTTATACCGACTCCGTAATAGGTGATGCCTCCGGCTTCCCTATCACCAAGGATTTCTTAAAGAAAATGAAGAAGAGATGGTTCTAGGCGATTTTTCAACGTTTTTCACCGACCTGCCCCCTATCTCATGGGGGCAGTATCAGTTTTGAAAACGGACATTAAAATACCATTTATCCAAAGAGATCATTCATCCTTACCTCACTATTCACCAATCCACTATGCATATTCTGCTTCACCCCATAAGTCGTGATGAAAGTATGCAGCAATGCCTTCTTCGTCTTGGTCGCCACAGAGAAGGAAGACATCCTGT
>OLZZ01000589.1_pt1 | contig 15180 bp, 12 predicted proteins | sample 1673571 | NCBI WGS metagenome assembly OLZZ01 (sample SAMEA103958115, study PRJEB25191) | human gut metagenome | biome: human-associated habitat [ENVO:00009003]; feature: intestine environment [ENVO:2100002]; material: feces | place: Germany | collected 2013/2015 | reverse complement strand
GAAAAGTCCAACTGGTTCTTGTGTCTTGCCTGGCAATGCGTAAGACCGGTGTACTACTTTGCATCGCGAAAACAAAACTCTATTTGGAATCTTGAGCGGTATGTGCGCAACACTTCCTCACCCGACATGGATGTCTTTGTTGAGAAGAAAAGCTTGTGCTTTCCGTTCGGCATGATCCAAATGACAAGGCGTACTTTCTGCTTCAATGCCTTTGAATAGGCTACGAGTGTGTAGGCTGTACCTTCAAGTCCTTCAATATGCAACTCTGCCATACATGTGAGGTCAAGTTTCTTGTAGTTGATTTTCCGTCAAGTGTCTTGGGACATCCAGGCTTATTGGAACGCCGTAGTGCTCCATTTGAGTGAAATTTATCTTTCTTTGTATCGTCATGTACAATAAAAGTATTTCCAAGAGTAGATTCTCGAAAGTTTTGCTTAACTTTGCAGATGAACTTTTGATAGCATCTCTGCAGATTTCCGTATATTGGTTGAGTGGTTCTGATGTCATGTTACTTTAAGCTTAGAGAACTATAAAGTTACTAATAATCAGCCACTTAAACAAATTTAATTAGTTGTATTACGTTAATTAACTTTCTCATTTTAAAACGATTACATTAGAATTAACAGAGTATTGAATTTAAGGAATAACTATAATTACAATAAGTATGGAATCAAGATTATTTCAAGCCTTGAAGGCTTTCAAAGGTGCAGAAGGTTGCGAAGCAAACCTATTTGAAGAGTTTAAGAAAATAGCAGAAGCAGCTTTCTTCTCTGGCTATTTTCTTATTAATGGCGGTTGTAAGGATGCGTATAAACTAAAGTTGACCTGCATCGAATTCTATTATCATGAGGATGATGGCAATATTAAAGATGAAAAAAAATATCTGAAAGGGAAAGATGAATTTGGCTACGCCTTAGGTGCTGTATGTCCAAATCCATCGGGCGTTGATGTTTTGTTTGATGATCCACAGAAGAAATACCATGCGTCTTTCTTGATTAGAGGATATAAAGCTATTGTGCCTGGGGAAAAAGAATGGGAGAATAATGAAAAAAGAAAGGACTGGGCTCCTCATGACTTTTGGTATGATCTCTTTGGTGGAGCAAATATGCTAAGCAATGGAAAGTTTTGTATAGAATGGATAGATGAGCCTGATGAAACATCGGGCTATGCAGAACCTATGCAGCGAATCAAAATAAACGACAACAGATTATGGGGATTTAAAAAAGTTGAAAAGCTATGATAACAGAACAATATAAAGACAAAGTGTTTTTTCACAGTTGCTATGTACAGATTATCCCAATATCTATAAGGATGTTTGTGAAATTCTGGATGCAAATAACGTAGCGCATGAAACGCTTCCTTTAACTAAGGATTATTGGTGTCGTGATTATATGCCAATACAATATGCATGTAATCGTTTCTCTCAATTTGTATACAATCCCGACTATCTAAAAGGAAAGGAAAAATACATTACTGACGTAGACAAAGTGACGAAGAAGATGGTTGGAAATAAATTTATTGTCAATCATTCTTCTTTGGTTATTGATGGTGGAAATATTGTTGTTGGCGAAATAGACCAACCAAATACTTACACCACTAAATCCTTTATTGTAATGACAGATAAGGTGATGAGAGAAAACGAAGGATTATCTAAAAAGGAGATAGAATCTAAAATTCGTGATTCTTTCAAGCCTAAAGAATGTAATTCAACTATTGATGAAATAACTATAGTATGGTTGCCATGGGATAAAAAGGATGTTTGTGGGCATACGGATGGAATATTAAGATTTGTCGGCGCACAAAAAGATGGGAAACCTGTAGTGTTAACCAATCTTTCTGTATATGATGATTGTATTGCGACTCTAATGCGTAATGTATTGATGGAACATTTTTATGTTATAGAGTTGAATCTTTCTGAATATAACGAATTAAGTTGGGCATATATCAACGCTCTTCAGACGCGTGATGTTATTATTGTTCCAGGAATTGGCAATACAAAACTTGATAATGAAGCAATGAGTCATTTTATTGCTTTATATCCAGATTATAGAGGAAGAATTTATCAAGTTCAGATGAAAGAATTTATCGAGAAATGGGGCGGAGCTTTGAATTGTTGTTCATGGACAATTAGTGAAGATATGTCCAAATTGCATCACGATATAGAGAATGACAAAAGATATAATTCTATTATAGAGAAGTATCAGAAAGACTCTAATAGTGTATGCTTTGATGAAATCCGATTCCTTGGTGACTATTATCCTAAAAAACTAGAGAATGATAATAGGGATTTGGATCGTTTGTATTATGGTTTTTAATCTGGGGGCTTTCGGAAGATGTACCGGCATAACATTCGTTGATTCCAAGCATATTGTTTCTTTGATAACAAGCCAAAGGCATTACAAGGATACTGCATCGAAGACACGAAGCAACTTACATTGTTCTAAAGACAGAATAATCTCTTTCGATTCTTTATATATAGCCCATGTCTGATGGCATGGGAAGAGAATTCATGTATCTGTCTTCACATGCAACTAGTCGCTATTTTATCCCGAATTGGGGTAAAGGTCTGTTCAACAAAGGCAAAAGCGTCTTCAAGAAAGACAAAGGAGGGTCTGACAGCAAGTCGGACAAGACCAGTTCTGACAAAAGCAACAAGACAACAAAGAAAAAGCCTGTAGATGATGGTAGCCAGCCTGAGAAATAAGCTATAAAGCAAAACATCTCCCGTAGAGATTTATCATCAAAAGGGCATTTAAAAGCCGATCAAAAGGGCATTTAAAGGCCGATTAAAGGGACAATCAAAAAGGCAAAAACATGTTGATGCATCGTAAGAACAATCAAAATGGCATCTAAAAGCCAATCATAGGCCACAATAAAGCCAATTGGTTTTGAAGAATAAAAAAACTAAGGAGAACCCGTGTAACCACTTGAGTTACACGGATTTTTTACTGTAGTTTACTAAAAGACATGTTTACTCATGGTTATCTTTATTTTTGCAAAACAAAGATAACCCAAAGCGATTATGCCTGAAGAATCCTAATTTTTCCTGTTTTCGTCACTTTTTTGGGGATAAAAAGTTAATTGCTTAGAAATCAGCAAATAAGCCTCTGAAAATTTGCAAATTTGGGTGTCCCACGCTATCTTTGCATCATGTTTTTACGCAAGAAACCCAACAAGTCAGGCAGCACAAGCGTACAGGTCATCGTCAAGACCAAAAACCGCAAGCAACGTGTGGTCAAGACCATTGGCTCCAGTCGGGACACAGACGAGATTGAACGGCTGATGGCTGAAGGTAGGAAGTACATTTCAGATCAGAATGGGCCGTTATTCCCTGACATAGACGAAGATGAAAACGCTGTTGACGCATTCGTTGGCTCACTCACGAACTCCCAGATAAAGGTTGTCGGCCCGGAGTTGATATTTGGACGGCTTTACGACTACATAGGCTTCAATTCAATTCCAAGCGAGATGTTCCGCCACATGGCGATATGCCGTCTGTTCAATCCTGGCAGTAAACTCAAGACAGTGGACTATCTGGAGCGTTACCTGCATGTGTCATATGACATTAGTAAGATATACCGCTTCCTGGATAATTTGTGCTACCGAAAAGACACTAAGCTTGCAGCTGACAAGGGCAGGAAAGAGTCCGGCACTGATTACAAGAGGCTTGTGGAACAAATATCATTTGACCATACGAAGAAGGTGGTAGGTGGAAATATCAGCGTCTGCTTCTATGATATGACAACGCTCTATTTTGAAGCGGCAGATGAGGATGACCTACGGAAGGCCGGATTCTCGAAGGACGGCAAGCACAGCAATCCACAGATTTTCCTAGGACTGCTGGTAGCCAGCGGCGGCAATCCCATAGGTTACGAGATTTACGAAGGCAACATCTACGAGGGCAACACCATTGTTCCATTAGTAAAGGCTCTTGCGGAGCGCTTCGGTTTTGGCAAGCCTGTTGTCGTCGCGGATTCCGGGCTGCTCAGTAAGAAGAACATCGAAGCACTGACTTCGGACGGCTATGAATATATCCTCGGAGCAAGGCCTAAATCAGAATCCGACGATATGAAGGACCGTATTCTGTCATTGGATTTGAAGTATGGCGACATCAAAGAGGTCGATAAGGGCAATGGAGTGCGTCTGATATTGTCCTCATCGGAGAAAAGAGCACACAAGGACAAGAGAATGCGTGAGAAGGGATTGGCAAGGCTACAGAAAAAAGTAAAAAGCGGAAAGCTTACAAAGCAAAACATCAACAATAGGGGGTATAACAAGTACCTCAGGCTTGACGGTACTGTCGATGTAAGCATCGATATGGCCAAGTTTGAAGCGGATGCCGTATGGGACGGCATAAAAGGCTACGTCACCAATACAAGACTTACACCGGAGGAAGTCATCGATTCGTATGGCAATTTGTGGTTTATCGAGCGCGCCTTCCGTTTTAACAAATTTGACTTGGCTGTCCGTCCGATATACCACAGACTACGTAACCGCATTGAGGGACACATCTGTATTTGCTTCACGGCCTACACGATATTGTTGGAGTTGGAAAGAATATTGAAGGCTGCCAAATCGGACATAACCATACATCGTGCGCAGGAACTTGCAAAGAACATGTATGCTATCAGCTACATTCATGCTCGATCCAAGCAGGCCGTGGAGAGGATACTTGGAATGGATGAGGAACAACGTAAACTTTATGATTTGATCGATATGGCCACCCAATCTTGAAATTTGGGTGTCCCTATGACGAAAACAGGAAAACAATGACTTTAAATAAAATTGACAAACCATAATAGGATATAAGCGAAAAAACTTGTAACTTAGCAAGTTGAAACAATCAAATTTCTAATATTCATTATTATGGCACAACAATTTTATCAAAAAGGAAAATTTTACACCTTACCCATTATTGAAATAAGAAACGAAGGGACAAACTCGTTTTTCATAGTTGACGCCAACGGGCGCGAATATGCAATTAAGATGTTCGATTTCCAAAAGACAGATAGCGATGTGAGTCAACTGAAAGAATTGCCTTGCATGGTTAAAGATGTTCACGGCGATAACATTGTGTTTGTACAAAATTTTGCGCAGATGTTCGGCAACAGATACGTTGCGGGCAACACATACCAATTTATTGTGAACAAGGAAGCCAATAATGCAGACAACGATTTCAGATATTATGATGTGAGAGACAAGAACGGCCTGCCGTTCCGCTTAAAATGTGACAAAGACACATACCTTATTCCTAACCAGAAGATAAGCTGTTTGCTCTCACGGCCAAGCCAGAACAAACTGATAATTTCTCTCGTAGAAGAAGACAAGCATTCGGCAACTCACTGTGTTACCCCAGAAACATTGCTTGAAGAAGCGGGCGTGGAAGGACCTATGCGCTGCTACATCATTGAACGGTTCCACACACACGATGGCTTTGCCGAAGCACGCCAGTTTCTTAACGGCAACAATGCGGCATGGATAATAAAAGCCGTCATGGCGGTGAACAACGCAGAGAGATGGACAGGCATGCGCGATGCCAACAAGCTACGACTGCTCAACAGCTACCGAAGGGTGTGTGCTTATCTGCTTGAAGACACCGACTACCTGTTACAGTTTAGCGAGTCGGAACGCGACAACTACCAGGAATGGGTGGCAGAACGCGTGGCTGTGGCCGACACTTACATCGAATGTCTGCAACTGATGAAGGAGAACAGATGCAGCGACGAGATTGACGCCATCCTCGGCAAGATACGCCGCTCAGGGTTTATCCTGCACCCGCACCGCCGTATGCAGCTTATGAGCGCCATCTTCTCCATGCAGCCACAACTTCTTGACGACAAGTTCGACTCTATCCTTAACCTCGTCGCCGAATGTGCAAAAAACTGGAAGCAGCAATCGTTCACCAATGCCTTCTCCAATTTCCTCAGGTTCTACATCACCTCAAACAGCGAGAAGACAAGCCGCGTGGCGGTGGTGGACGACGAGAAGAGCAGGGTGTTGCTCAACCGCATGGTGCGTTCCATCTGTTTCCTGCTCCTCATGACCGACCATAACGACCCCCAACGCCTCTATTTCAGGTCCATGCTCATGCACTGTCTGTCGTTCGTGCGCTCCAAGCAGATGCTTAACACCGACAGCGTGATAAACAAAGCCAACGAAGACAAGCTCGTGGAACGTGCCTTCAACGCCTTGCAGCTTGCCGACGACAATGGCGTCGACTTGACATGGAACAGCGACTTCGGTAGCATCGACCTCCTGGCTTACCGCATGGCTAACGCCAAAGACGAGGGCGGAATCATGATGACTCGCTCCTTTGAGGCACACAACGTGCGCTTCACGGTCAGCCCCGACGGCATAACGCTCTCGCGCTCAGTGGCAGGAAAGAAGGAGCGCAACGTTCTGCCACAAGGGTTTCCTGGCTGGCACAACCTGCAACTGTTCCTCGACTCGCCAAGCAAATACACAATCAGCAAACAGACAAAAGCCATAAAGCAATGGAAAACATTCTGGACCGACGTGGAGCACGGACTGTTTGAGAAACGCACGCTCACAAAGAAAAAGATCACCAAATGGGCGCCAGAGGTCGGAACAGAGGTGTTCGTGCGGGTGCTGCGCAAAGACAGCACCAACCCCTACCGCTTCTTTTGTAAGATTGAAGACACAAGCTATGAAGGCGAGGGATGGATTGATGTCTACCAGAAAGGCGGCTCTATAGGCATGTTCCATTTCGACCCTAAGTTTGACGTCAACTCGTTCACCTACGACGGCCAGTCCATGCTTCTGCGCGTGCGTGTCAACTCGGTAAGCTCGCCCAACGAAGAGAAGATCTATTACACCTTCGACTGCATGTCGTTCATCGACAACATGATACAAGAGCAGGTGGCCTTTCACGAAGAGTCAAACTGCACCATCGTCCACCACGACATTGCCAACAACGTGTTCCTGGGCATCACATCACGCGGCTACGGCATCTTCATTCCTGTCACTCCCGACAACGACTATTACGCCATGGGCGACACGGTGCGCGTGCGCGTCACCAACAGCTCATCGCCAAGAGCCATACAAGGCGAGATTGTGGGCCCCGGAACCGACATAGTCAACATTAAAGAGGCAGCAGAAGACATTCTGCAAACCTACTGGCGCGATGAGGGCTGTGCCGTGCATGAAGAGACAGAAGAGGAGCTCGAAGAGCAGGCCATGGAGGCTTCGGAGGAGAATTTTGATGCCGCCCACATGGCTGAGATAATAAACATCCTCGACCATAAGGCCATCATGAGTTCCGACACCATAACAGCCTATGCCTTCCTTGCCATAGCCCATATCCTGGCAAAGATGATCGACAACGAGTCGATGCTGCAATATATCGAGCAGCGACAGCACCTCCTTGGCATCCTCGACGACTATGCCACCAACGGCAGCGTCAACGACCAGGAGCTCGAGAGCCTCGACAACGACAGCAACGACCTCATGGAGTGTTACCCCTATCTGCGCCAACGCCTCACAGAGCTGCGCATCATAACCTGTCTGGGACGTGCCGACCTCAACAGCTTCCTGTGGAACATCTGCAACACCTACTCGCACGACAAGCTCGGCAAGCTCTCCCGACTGATGCTCAGCTACAACCTGGCTGAAGGCTTTGCGCTCAACGACTATCAAGAGGCTGTGGTGGCAAAGATAAAGAGTCTGCTCAACGTCAACGTGACGCTTCCCAAGATCTACTCGTTCGGCGAGGAGACACAGCAGCGAGAGTTTAAGACATCTATCGTGTTCCCCCCAAACAACAACATGCGTGCCGACATCAAACAGCAGACATTCAACGTGATGAAGGTGATCTGCGGCATGGCCAACTCTTACGGCGGCACAGTCTACCTCGGCGTGCAAGACACAGGAACGGCAAGAGGCCTGGAGGAAGACCTCAAGTTCTTCGGCGACAACCGCGACAAGTATGACCTGCATGTGCGCAACAGCATACACGAGGCTCTCGGCAATGCCGTCAACATGTCGTGCCACATCGAACACCCCGACGCAGGCAAACATTACATTTATGCCATCAAGGTGGCAGCAAGCAAAACGCCTGTCATGCTGAAAACCGACAACCAGTATTATCTGCGCGAAGGAACATCGACATGGCCTGTGAACGACCTGGCAGAACTGCAGAAGATTATGGACGAGCGCGACTTCAGCAAGTATGATGTCTACGACGACACACCGTCCGACCCTGCCATCGCCCCATCTGCCGACAACGGCAACAAGGGCAAACAGCAGAAGACACCTGCACAAGACGTGACCATTGCAACGAGCAAGCTGCGTAAGAACATAACAGAAAACTGGGACCCCGACTATATGGTAAACAAAAACTGTTTCGTGCGCCTCATGGATGTGGAAACCTGGTGTGTGCTCGACGACATCGACTACCCCGACGGCATACTGACGCTTGCCGTGCATGAAGACGAGACCGACGGCAGCCTCATCGTGGCCTACGGCAACGGCATGGTTAACCGCGTGCCCATGTCTCAGATCTGCGACAAGACAAGAGGCAGCAGAAACAAGATGTATGCAGACGAGTGTCCGATGTTCGTGTCGCCTGCCAAGAAGAGCGATGTGCTCCTGTCTGTCTGCAAGGATGATAAAGACAAGGTCTATTTCCGTCTCGACGACATAGCCACCATTCCAGAGGGCAAGATGCTCTCTTCCGGACAGTTGCTCACAGACGTCAAGTTTGAAAAAATGATGTTCTACGAACTTATCGACCACGACGATGCCGTGGCCATAAAACGTCTCTACAACCTGAAGCGCAGCACTCTCGGCGTGCAGGTGCTCTCAAGCTATTTTGGAAAAGAGAAGCAGCAGCTCGAAAAGGCTGGCATAGACCTCAGCGTTTTGGAGGAGTAAATAAGGATTTGCCAGACAAGCAATGATTAGCAGGCTAAGCAAAAACCAACCAGCCAAGTGAAAAAATGTGCGGGACCTGCCCCATCCCGCACGTTAACAGTATTTAACCTCCAAAACCAAACCGTAGGGTTGCAAATATCAGTTTTTTTTCGTAATTTTGCAAGGATTTTCGGTCTAATTATAATAATAAATTGTAAATCAGACAATTAGGCGAAAACAGCAAGTTAAGAAAGAATAAGGTATATAAGATGAGACAATTAAAAATTCAGAAAAGTATTACAAACCGTTCGAGTGAGGCATTGGACAAGTACCTTGTTGAGATCGGACGTGCACCGCTGATATCTATCGACGAAGAAATTGAGTTGGCCCAGAAAATCAAGAAGGGTGGTCCCGAAGGCGAACGCGCCAAGGACAAGCTCGTGACAGCCAACCTCCGATTTGTCGTGTCTGTGGCAAAGCAGTATCAGCACCAGGGTCTCACCTTGACCGACCTCATCGACGAGGGCAACATCGGCCTTATCAAGGCAGCCCAGAAGTTTGACGAGACACGAGGATTCAAGTTCATTTCATACGCTGTGTGGTGGATTCGCCAGAGCATCCTGCAAGCCATTGCCGAGCAGAGTCGCATTGTGCGTCTGCCCCTCAACCAGGTAGGCTCGCTCAACAAGATCAACCACGAGATCAACAAGTTTGAGCAGGAGAACCAGCGTCACCCCTCTGTGTCGGAGCTTGCTGACGCCACCAAGATTGACGAGGAGAAGATCGGCCAGAGCCTCATGGCAGATGGTCACCATGTGAGCATCGATGCTCCGTTTCAGGACGGTGAGGACAACTGCATGCTCGATGTCATGCCCAGCGGCGATGACACCCGCACCGACAAGCAGGTAGACCACGAGTCGATGGCTCAGGAACTCAACTCGGTGCTCAACAAGGTGTTGAAAGACCGCGAGATAACAATCATTCGCGAGTGTTTCGGCATTGGTTGCCACGAGAAAGGTCTCGAAGAGATTGGTGACCAGCTCGGTCTCACCCGTGAACGTGTGCGCCAGATCAGAGAAAAGAGCATCGCCAAGCTGCGCGACAGCGGCAACGCCAAGATTCTGATGAAATATCTCGGTTAAGCGCTCAACAACCACAAGCAAGGTCTGTCAGACCTAAAACAAGAAAACGACCACAACAGAAAAACAACAACCCGACATAAGCAGGAACCACACATTTATTATATATGTGGTTCCTGCTTTTTTATTAATAGACGCCATTGCCGCTGCCATTCTCATTGCTTTATGGGCTAAGAACAGAGAAAATAAATATTTCGCATCTCTATAGTAAAAAATACACAAGAATATTTGGAGGATAGAAATAATGTTCGGCAGCGCTCTATAGTTTCAACAAAGAAAGCTACGAAGAGCTTATTATCCGTTGCCATGCCTTCTTGTAGGCAAGTACAGGACGACGAGACAAGTGCTTTGGAATATGAAGATACATTCAGCGTAACGAGATTACCACTATCCTTAGAGTTACTTATCATGGCATCAAACCAAAGTAGTCATTTTCAGAAAATCTCGCAGATGAATGTGCTTAATGCCATCAATATTGGTTTGACCGTAAAGCCTATCCATAGAAATCACGTATTTGGGATGACTGTCTTTTATCAATTTCAAATTGCCGAATTCACGCTCTACCGTTTCCTCAGAAGCCAACAGATAGGTAACTTGCACATACGCCACACTATCCGCTTTTTCGGCAACAAAATCAATCTCAGCCTTATACATCTGACCAACATATACTTTATACCCTATCCTGCACAAATGGATATATACAGCGTTCTCCATCACCTTTTCGATATCAAAACGCCTTTTGCCACCTATAATATGATTCCTGATTCCCAGGTCTTCAAAATAGAACTTGTCGCCTAACTCGAAAAGTCGCTTGCCATGAATGTCGTATCTGTTAACTCGATCGATAATAAAAGCATTGCTTAAATACTCCAAATACGTGAGAATCATCTTGGCAGACGTTTCGGTGTTCTGGCTTTTAAGAAATTTTACAATACTCGTTGCTGAGAATTGTTTACCGATATTATCGCTCACAAACTTCATCAAAGTTCGTAACAATGGTATATTTCTGATGTTTTCTCGCTCTATGATATCACGAAGTACTATCGTATTATACACATTGTCAAGATAATCTTCTACCAAATCCGTATTTTCCAATCCTAAACTGCGCAACTGAGGGAGCCCGCCATACTGCAGATACAGGTTCAAGGAAGCATCATCATCCTTCAGTTCATGGAACGTCAGGAACTCTTCATAGCAGAGTCCTCGAATACGATAAGCAATATATCTGCCTCTCAGGCGAGTTGCCAATTCGCCAGACAGCATCTTAGCGTTGCTACCGGTAATCATAATCTGGCAGGTATCATCAGATTGGATACTGAGGAGTGCTTTCTCGAAATCGGAAATCTCCTGTACCTCATCGATAAACAGATAGTTTTCCTTACCCTCAATGATGTTGGCTGCTACATAAGCTTCCAAATCCTGATAGTTGGCTATCATATCAAACGAGGTTTTCTCCTTATCTATATAGATAACGTGGTTGTCCTTATTCTCAGCGATGTGATCTAAAATTCGACGCATCACGCAACTCTTGCCGACACGCCTCTGACCCGTCAACGCAATTATCATTCCACGTCCAAACATGCGCTCAATATGTTCGGAATACCCTATTCTTTCTAATATTTTTTGTTTCATACGAGTAAAACTTTCCGCAAAGATACTATTTTTGTTTCGTATAAGTAATAAAAGCGACGGTTCTTTTGTTTTTATTACTTATAATTAACATGTTCGCTATATCGACTATAATAGTTCTTATTGTTTAAAAATATCTTAATATCTTGCTTTAAAGGACAGACAAAGAATGAAGACCAGCAAGGTTGCATGGTTGAGATAGGGTCTTTGGGCTTCGGTCCATGCACCACCATCGCCCACCATCCACACCTCTTGCCTTGACCTGCTGTAAATAACGGCATAAGCCGTAAGGCGTTCCTCGGGATGCTGCAACAATCGCTCAGCCACGCCCAAAGGCTTATACACTTTATCGCATATATAAATGCATGATGCCTTGGCAGAAATCATCCGCCAAGGCATCCGCTTTCAATTCTTGTATGATATATTCAGAGATGAGCATCATGGCATAACGTCCAATCCATCCTCACAGGGCTACTGGCACTTCTTGCCAATAATGCTCTTCTCTATTACATTCATGATTTGACGCTCATACATTACTTAACAACAAACTTCTTACCAGCCACGACGTATATGCCAGAAGAAAGATTGCTCATATTATTCCGGGTGCACACGCGTTGCCCGCTCAGGTTATAAACAAACCCATCGGCTTGAACCGCAGCGTCCTCTTGTCTTGTCACGTTCTCTATGGCTGTCGTAGAAGAATCACCATCAAAGCTGAACGAGAGCTTCGCGGGATTGTCATGTGCATCTGTTATGGTGATATACCAACTTGTACCCACAAAGTTTTTCCACTCTGAACTAAGATGATACATATTACCGTTATTTACCACGTATGCATTAGCAGGAGCTGCACCTGGGTCATAATAGAAGCCATGGAACAGAACCGTATAATCACCAGGAATTTCCACTCCTGTTGTCACACCATCACCTTCAAATGTAGGAGGAACAACACCCTTTACCTGATAAATAGGTCCTTTTACCTTTACCGTGTTGTTACCCCAAGGGAATGTGTATTCCTTCTGTGACTCGATATCGGCCTTCTTGCCCACCTTGATGATATAAGGCTGGCCAGCAACGATACCCTCCTTATCAAGATCAACAGCCTTGAAATAGACACAGGTTCCTTTCACCTCCTTAAAGGCACTGAGTTGCACCTCCTTGTCGCCTCCGAATGTCTGTTTTACCTGGTCGCCCGTCAGTGAGCAAGGAAGAATCAGGCTTTCCCACTGGTCCTTGTGGAAGTAGCGGCGTATGTTGTAAGTAACGGGGAACTTATACTGGTCTGGATTGTGGTTGATGCCACTTGGAGTGTGGTAGTTATCATTGTCGTTCTTGGTTGTGGTAAACTCAGATTCGCTTGTGTTCGTAGCATCGAGATACCACTCCTTGTTTCCCATATAGAAAAGTTGGAAATTGTCAAAAAAGGCATAGCCTTTCCCTTTGGCTCTCTTGCCAGCACCGATGTAGAGAGTACCCGTACCCGTCGTTGCATCATCCTCCTTTACGAGGACTGCCACACTGCTGTCGTACTTACGACTGTCCACATCCTTGTCTTCATAAGGATTGCTCTCTGCGAATATTTTACCGGCATTGACACAATGCTTGATAGAAATATCCTTAAAACCATTCAAGTTATAATCTATTTCTGAACCATTATAGGTCCCATCCCGCATCATATACCAGTCATTGAGTTCAATGGTCTTCAGAGCTGTCTGATTGCTTATATTATCAATGTTTTGCGAGGCAAAAACAAAAGAAGTGTTGTCCTTATCGTACTGATCAGCAGGATTAAAATAAAAACCTTGGCAATTGACACGATAAAGACCCGGCTTCAAGCCTGTAATTTTCTGAATCAAATAATTGCCTTTTCCCTCTTTACTGCCTTCAGAGCCTACCCAAGCCGTCATATACGCCAGTTCTTCCACATTATCCTGCAAATGTGGGTAAACATAGGCATCTTCGCTTCTGTCGTAACGGAACTGCCAAACATTTTTCTTTGAGTCTTTATCATAATCACCATACAAACCCTTAGTACCATCAATACCTTTGTTGTTTCGTTCGAAACGAGCATCCTGCACAAGACCAGATACATTGATATACTTTGTAGTCTGGCTATTAATGACCTTACGGTAGTCTTCTATATTGATGAAATAGAACGTCTCAGCCTTGCTTACGTCCGTAGTAACCACCAGGAATTTCTTCTGTGGTTTGCCTTCTTCTGTAGGACCTTCGTAATAACTCAGGTAATATTCTCGCTCTTCTCCATCGTTAAATACCCCCAGATTGTCTTTGAACTTAGAATAGATTTTATAAACTTTGTTTTCAACCTGCTTAAAATACCATTGAACCCTTTCGGGAGCAGAAATTTCATGCTTATCATCGTAATTTTCCTTTCCACGATCCACATACAAATAAATGGACTTCTGAGGTTTAGCGTTCGAATCATAAAAATCGATGTGCTGATCCTTATCCATGAGTGGCTCGACACCAAGATAGTCGGCATTTCCGTCTCCTTGAGCTGTTGTAGGATTATGCACCCATGAATGGATGTAATAACGATCATCGGCGGCGACCTTCTCTACATAGAAGTTCATACCAACTTCTGCCAGAATAGGCTGCGCTCCATAGCGGCCACCCACTGTCACAAACTTGTTGGGAGTTGTTGCATACAAATATGTTATTTTCGGCGCACCCGGAGTAGTGCTGACAATATCCTCTAAACTCTGATTATAACGAGACCAGTCTATTTCCTCTACACTACTTCTATCCTTCTTATCGTCAGCAAAAGACGACAAGGACATCAAGATGCACAAGACAAGCACCGAAATTCTGAAAAAGAGTTTCATCTTCATCTTATAATTTTTTTATACATTATCAATACTTAATATCATCATCCCACGCATTATAATCAATACCATTCGGCATAGTTATCACTTTCATCGTTAGGATTCCCTTCGATAATCGGCTTCGTATCAGTGCCGTCATTCCATGACGTAAGCTCCTGCATCAGATTCTCCTGACAAACCTTTACGATCCTCACCTCTGGGACAACATAAACTTTTCTTTTACTTATATTCATTTTACTTAAGCCTTAATTCCGCATCACTATAATTTAATATTTTTATAAGCCCCTGAGCAACAATAAGTTGCTCAGAGGCTTCGTGGAATTTGAGGATAAACTCACTTTACCATTTACCAATATGATTGGCTTATCTGTTAGCCGATTGCCACTGATAAGTTTTCTCACAATGGATATCGGCACTCTGGTCGGCAATCATCAGTTTGAAATCGCCTTCCTCCAATACCCACTTGCCATCATAACCTACGAAAGCAAGATCATCGGCATTCAAATTGAAGGTGACAGTCTTTGTTTCACCCGGCTGAAGCTCTATTTTATCGAAAGCACGGAGGCGTCGGCCATCAGGAACCATGCTGGCAATAAGGTCGCTGCTGAACAGAAGAACGCTCTCTTTGCCTGCCACCTTACCCGTATTCTTCACATCCACGCTCACCTTGATGATGTCGCCGTGGCGGAAATCAG
>OLZZ01000588.1_pt1 | contig 15194 bp, 10 predicted proteins | sample 1673571 | NCBI WGS metagenome assembly OLZZ01 (sample SAMEA103958115, study PRJEB25191) | human gut metagenome | biome: human-associated habitat [ENVO:00009003]; feature: intestine environment [ENVO:2100002]; material: feces | place: Germany | collected 2013/2015 | reverse complement strand
TTTTTGCCTTATGTCCGTGCTGGCTCACGGAGACGATCCGAACGCGGGGCCGTACGCCACCATGGTGCGCCGCTGCGTAGATTACATCCTGTCCAGGCAGAACAAGGTATCCGGCTACATTGGGGATTCCATGTACAACCACGGCTTCGCCACTCTCGCCCTGGCGGAAGCCTACGGCATGGTGCGGGACGACCGCATAGGCCCCGCCCTCCGCAAGGCCGTAGCCCTGACACTGACCGCCCAGAAAAAAAACAAAACGGGAGGCTGGCGCTATTCCCCGGAATCCACGGACGCGGACAGCACGGTGACCGGCTGCCAGATCGTCTCCCTGTTCGCGGCGCGCAATGCGGGCATTCCCGTGCCGGACGAGGCTTTTGAACGCGGCCTCAAGTACATGGCTTCCTGCCGCGACAAGAAAGGCGCCTACGGCTACACCGGGCCGGCGGGCCCCCGCGTCACCCTCACGGCCATCGGTTCCCTGACGCTGTCCCTGGCGCGCCTGAAAACGGACCCGTCCTTCAAGGATTCCCTGGCCTACCTGAAAAAGCACCTGAATTACCGGGATTCCACTTATCCGTTTTATTTTGAATATTACATGTCACAGGCCCTGTTCCATGCGGACCAGGAAGTGTGGAAGGAATGGAATTACAAAAATATGCGCTATCTGGGAGCCTCCCAGGCGCCCAACGGGTCCTGGCTTTCCGATCATTCCGCGGCATATTCCACTTCCGCCGCCCTGCTTTCCCTTGCGCTTAATTACAGATTTCTACCCATCTATGAACAATAGAATCCGCCTTTCCCTGCTGCTGGCCCCGGCCTGCCTGCTGACCGCCTGGGCCAATTCCGTCATCGACGTGGTTACGGATAACAATTACCGCCTCCGCGGGGAAATCATTTCTTACGGGAAACAGGGCATCGTCATCAAGCACCCGGCCATGCGCCAGAACGCCGTCATTCTCCCGTCGGGAATCCGCGCTCTTTACTTTACGGGAACCGCCTCTCCGGATCTTCGCGCCCGGGACAAAATTTTCATGGCTGCGGGGCACAGGGACATTATCCCGTGCAATATCATTTCCATCACACAGGACAAAGTGCAGTACCGGGACATGCTGGGCCATGAACGTTCCGTTCCCCGCAGCCAGGTGGCCGGGTTCCGGCTGAATACGCTGCAGGAAAAGGGCTTCTGGCAGGAACCGCTGATTTTTGACAACAGCTGGGTTTATTCCGGCAACCGGGAGGAAGACTACCGCACCCAGGCGGGGAGAAAACTGATGAATGCCCTGAAGCCGAAAGTCCAGGGGGACAAGTACCAGTACCGGCTGGGCAACAATGATTACCCCACCTGGATACCCCTGTACAAGAATATCGGCCTGGATCCTTCCTCCTTCACCTTCCGCACCACCATCACCATGGACGGCAATAATGACCGCTCCGGCATTGTCTTCTGTTTCGGGGGGAATGAAAATATTCCTTTCCGGTCCAATTCCGGCAGCAACCTGAACAGGCTCATGCTCAGCATCTCGCCTGGAAAATGCACCCTGCTCCGGGAACAGAAATCCGGCATCCTCGTGCTGGGGGAAGCGGCCATTCCGGCCCCCATTCTGACGGAGGGCGTGGATATTCAATTGACAGCCTCCCGCCAGGGTGGAAACAAGCAGGTTTACGAGCTGTTGATAGGCGATCTGCCGCCCAAACTGATAACAGACCCCAGCCCGCCGGAACAGCCATTACAGGGAGACGCCTTCGGCCTCCAGATGGAAGGGCACGTGTCCCTGACCATCAGCAAACTGGCCCTTTCCTCCATCACCCTGAGCGCCAAATCCGTGGCCAAAAACGGGAATGCAGAGACAGACCTTGTCCTGACAAAGGAAGAAGACGCCATTCCGGGTTCCGTCAGCGGTTACGACAGTAAAACCGGAACGCTGACGCTTTCCACGGACAAGGATTATCCGGGCATTCCCCGTGATTTTTCCATCCCGGCCAAGTATCTGGATACCGTCTTTTTTGCGGAACGGAACAGGAAAGACGACTCCCGCCCCCCAGCCCGCCACAGCCTCCAGATGAAGGACGGTTCCCGCCTGCACGGAGATATTCTGAGCATGGATTCCCTGAATATCATCCTGCGGCATCCGCAGCTCGGACAGATTTCCCTTCCGCTGAAAAACATCACCCGCGTGGAATTCCTGAATCCCGCCCAGCCATCCCGTTCCACTCCCTGATTGATCCCGCCATGAAACAGGCAATTACGCTTTTCCTGTGCGCCTGCGCCCTGCCGACCGCCCTCCTTCTGCCTCATGCTCGTTCGGAAGGGGTCATTACGCTTAAATCCGGGGAAAAACTGCCGGGCAGCATGGATACGATGAACCGCCCTTACCTAAAGGTCCGTTCCAGCATTCTTTCCAAACCCGTGGATGTCCATATGGGAGAGCTTGACGAGCTGGTCTCTTCCCGTCCGCTGGAAATACCGGAACAGTTTTCCATCATCAGGCTGGCCAATGGGGACGAGGTTTACGGCACCCTGAAGGCGCTGGATGCGGAAAATCTTCAACTCCAAACCGCTTGGGGCGGCCTGCTTCAGGTGGACCGCAAATATGTGCGCCACATCGGGTTCGACTCACAGAAAGCCTACCTGCGCAACGCTACGGAATCCCTGCAGGGCTGGGAGTCTTCAGCCAAAAGCACGCTGCCCGAATGCCGCAACGGATACTGGCTCATGCGCGGCTCCAATAATACGGAACTGCAAACTTCCTTCCCCATGCCACCCCGCCTCCATGTGCAGTTCTCCCTTTACCATACCAATACGTTCCGGATTAATCTTGCCCTCTGGCAGGATTCCGAATCCGGAAACAGCATCAACCTGGATCTCTCCCTGGAAAAAGCGGAACTTTCCAAGAACAGTTCCGGCCAGTACCGAACGCTTGGCAGGGTGAAAAGGAACACGGAGCGGAACTGGTATGCCGACAAGAGCGTCAAGCGTTCCGACGTTCATTTTTACGCCGATCCGGAAAAGGGCAATTATTACCTGTACGTCAACGGTGAACAGGTAGCCTGGTGGGAGGAAGTCAAAGAGATGGACACTATCTTTGAAAACGAGAGCGGAGACGATGAAGGGGAAGATGGAGAAAGCGCCGGGAAACACGAATTCAAACCGGGAAACACTCTTGCCCTGGGAGGTTATGACAGCTTGAACATGGCCGTGTTCCATTTGAATGTATTTGACTGGAATGGAGCCATTCCCCATCTGGAGGAGGAGCTGGACATCATTTCCCGTTACGACCCGGCCGCCCCCAGAGACAAGGCTCTGCTGGTAAACGGAGACGTGCTCAGAGGAACCATTTCCCTTCAGGAGGAAGGCTCCATCCGCATCAAGTCCGACCATTATGACGTCACCATTCCCACCGTCAGGGTACGCGCACTGAACCAAAAAGGCCATGAAGAGAAAGACCTTCCGGAAGACAGCTCAGACACCCGCGTTTTCCTGACGGACCAGAGCGTCCTTTCCCTGGCCCTGGAAACTATCCGGAACGGGTTCATGGAAGGGCGCTCCTCCGCAGTCGGCAAGGTCCGGATTCCGCTCCAATCCGTCAGAAAGGTCCAGTTCAACCTGCAAAACCCGGAGCTGAGGAAGCAGAGGGAAACGCCGTTCCGGTACAAATAAAGGCTCTCCACCAGGCCGTCCTTTCCGGAGAAAGCCGGCTCCGGGAAAGCCAGAAGAAGCATCCGTTACCGCTCCTCCATTTCCTCCGCGCGCCGTACGGCGCTTTTCACCGCCTGAATCCAGGCATTGCGGAAGCCGCATTCATCCAGCGCATTCAGGGCGGCAATCGTGGTCCCTCCGGGGGAAGTGACCTCATCCCGGAGCGCCATGGGATGCTTCCCGGTCCGTTCCAGCATCAGGGAAGCCCCCCGCATGGTTTCTGCAGCCAGTCCCAAAGCGGTTTTCCTGGACAATCCCATGGCTACCCCTGCGTCTGCAAGCGCATCCAGAGCCGTAAACATGTAGGCGGGGCCGCAACCGGAAATGGCGGAAACGGCATTCATCCCGGATTCCGCCACCTTGTAAACGGAGCCGCAGCCGGAAAGCAGCTTCCGGGCCGCCTCTTCATCTTCATCTTTTACGCCGTTTCCCGTACTGTAGGCGATGACGCCGGCCAAAACCATGCACGGGGTGTTGGGCATGGCGCGTATAATGCGCGTTCCGTCGCTGGCGCAGGCTTCCATATCATCCAGGGAAACGGCGGCAGCGGCCAGAATCAGGACTTCCACGGCGTCCGCCGCATCCGCCTCCGAGGCAGCTTCATGAACTCCGGGGTATTCCTCCTGCAGGGCCTGCACGTTTTCATGATGATGATCGTACACCCAAACTTCCTCCGGAACCGCTGCTCCGGCTTTCAGCATGCCCCGCAACAGGGCGCCTCCCATTTTTCCAAGTCCGATGATACCTGTTTTCATGGTTAACGATTTTTTACAGTCAACATATAAGCGATTTATAGAAAAATGGAAATGCCAATTAAGGCCCATGGCTATGGACGAGAATGCCCCATTTCCGCGTTTGTTCCCTCCGGCCCTGTTATCAACGTCTCTGGCTGGACATGCGGTTGGGATTTTGCGTACTGGGCCGCGTTGCAGAAACAGCCCTCAATATGGTCGTTGACAAACCCGGTTGCCTGGAAAAACGCATAACAGATCGTCGGACCGAAAAACCTGAATCCCCGCCTTTTCATGTCCCTGCTCATGGCTTCCGACTCCGGAGAAACAGCGGGAATCTGAGCCAGAGCGCTGAAATGGTTAACAACGGGCTGATGATTGGGGAAAAACGACAAGACGTACCGGTAAAAACTGCCGAATTCTTCCTGAACGGCCATAAACAGTTTCGCATTATTGACAGCGCTGTTGATTTTCAAACGGTTTTTGACAATTCCATCAAATCGCATCAACCGTTCCACATCTTCTGCCGTCATCCGCGCCACTTTCTCCACATCAAAGCCATGGAAGGCTCTCCGGTATCCTTCGCGCTTCCGGAGGATAGTAAGCCAGGATAATCCCGCCTGGGCGCTCTCCAGCACCAGAAATTCAAACAGGGTTTTGTCATCGGAAACAGGCCTGCCCCATTCTTCATCATGGTATTTTATGTAAAGTTCATCGGTTCCGGCCCAGCCGCAACGCGCATTGATGATATCCTTCATACGGTTGCGCCTTAGAATTCCTTTTTCCTGAACAGCCACGCCGCCAGCGTCATGTGAAAGACGAAGTATCCCAGCGTAATCAGGGCCAGGGTTCCGAACAGGGAAAGGGGAATAAGCCGTCCGTTCAGGGCGGAATCCGTCACGGAATAAATCTGGAAATTCGGAAAAACCAGGGAAAAGAGCCTGCTGCCCGCCACCTCCCACCAGGAAAGTCCATCCGTGCCGGATCCCACCCACAGGGAAAGAGCCTGCGTCTGGAACAGCCCCGCCAGATAGATCATGAACGTCAGCAGCGCGCTGATAATGGTGCCGTTCGTCACGCAGGACATCAACAGCGTGAGGGAGGAAAGCACGACAAACTCGCACATCATCACGCCCAGCCCCGTCTGCACGTTCCAGGTAGCTCCCTGAAGGCGGATCCTGTCTAGGTACGGCTGCATTTCCTCCAACGTATAACGGCCTTTCAGAGAGGCTATCTGCTCCGCCACCACCGTATCCGTCCGCATCCACAGCACCAGCGTCATTACGGCATCCATCAGCAGAACGGCAACCAGGGTCAAGGCCAGCACCCCCAGAACCTTCCCCATCAGATAGTCGATGCGCGGCACCGGTTTGCAAAGGATAGTGTATAGAATACGGTCCTCCGCATCCCTGGGAATAATCAGGGCCGTGGCCGCCACGCAGAAAAAGAGGCCGAACACCCGCATGGCGCCGTAGGCGGAGTTTTTCAGCAGCACGAGTTCATTGATTCCCCCGGTTTCAGGCCCCAGCACCGCGCTCAGGCGGAAGGAACTCAGAGCCAGCAGCGCCACAGCGAAGAGCCCAAGAAAGAGAAACACCTTCATGCGCACCAGCTGCGTAAAGGTGGTACCGGCGATTACGGCCATGCGCCCGGGCGAAGGTATATAACCGGAGGTAATCCATGCCATGCGGATCATCTTGCCGTATTCCGGAGCAAATAAAAGAGCTTTTTATTTCATGTGCTGAACTCCTTCCGCCTTGAAGAAGCGCTTCTCCCGTGTTCTCATGGAGCGCGTATGAGTTTACGATCCCAGCTGGAAGAACTGCTCCCGGAACTTTTGCCTTCCGATCCGGCCCAGGCCATTAAGGGAACAGAACTCATCCGCCTGGTGCGTCTGAGGCTGGGGGAGGAATATTCGGACGCATCCCTGCGCTACCATTTTTCTTTCATGGCTTCCGAGCCGGATTCGGAAATCGCCAAGGTGGAACGCGGCCAGGGCTATTACAGGCGCATGAGGGAACGGGACGGGCAGCGCGCTCCCAGAGGGCTTTTGCCCCTGTTCCTCGGGGAAAACGAACCGGACGCCCTGAACTGCCGCGCCAAGGCGCTGGCCCTGGCCGTGCGCCAGTACGATACCACGGGCCGCGGCGTTTTCGTGTTCAGTACCAGTGAAACCGGAACTTCCTGGGTAAAACCGGATCTGGCCGTTGTGGAATGGCCGGAGGGGGAATGGGAGGGAAACGCGCTTGTTTTTGACAAAAGCGCACTTCAGCGCCGCCGCATGATCGGGGCACCCATGATGGGCATCCGCAGCGTCTGCGTAGCCCGCATGCCCGGTGGAGAAGACGGCAGAAGGGAATTTTTCAGGACTCTGGCCACGTCTCGCTGGGCACAGTGCGGAGAACTGGTCATTGTGGGGGAACTGCCGGATGATTCCGAATGCGCCGCCCTCCGCGGGCTGGCCGCCGAGTTCGGCGTAGGGGTGCTTTGCCTGGAAATTGCGGACGAACGCCTGGGAGAACTCCCCGGCGCGGAGGAAATTTTCAAAGCCGGAGATGAAGAATGCGCCGCCCTGCTGGCGGAACTCACGCCCGTACGGCTGGCCGCCGGAAGGCTGAAGACGCTGGAGGCCGATACGGGGGAAACCCTGGGCGGGGAATTCGGAGCCCTGTTCGACTGGCTGGCCGCCTGCCTGGAACGCGGCAGCGTGGAAGAATATGAATTCCGCGTCTCCTGTTACTGAATGCGGCGGAGAGATTCTTGACAGAACTTGCATATTAAATTAAAGATTTTCCCGGCTCCAACCCGCCCTTCCCCCTGACATGGAACAAGAAACACTGGTTTACCCGCTTGCGGACAATACTGTTCTGCAAGACAAATATACGATATTGAGCGTGCTGAACGCCGGCGGCTTCGGCATCACGTACCTGGCTCTGGACAACCCCGGTTCCCGGTATGTCGTCATCAAGGAATGCATGCCGGACGCCTACGCCTGCCGGGATATGGAAACCGGCGTTGTCCATCCCCGGAACGAACAGACCGCCGTCAATTTTTCCCAGAGTGTTTCCAATTCCCGGCAGGAGGCTTCCGTCCTGTCCCAGCTCAACCATCCCGGCATTGTCCAGGTGTTTGACATGTTTGACGCCAACGGCACCTGCTATTACGTCATGGAGAATATCCAGGGACAGACCCTGTTCGACCTGATGACCACCATGCACGCCACCGGGCAAACCATGGAACCGGCCCAGGCCACGGATCTTCTGTTCCGCCTGCTGGACATCCTGCACTACCTTCACTCCATGGGTGTGTACCATTGCGACATCAAGCCGAGCAACATCTTCATCCAGCCGGACGGAACGCCCAAGCTCATCGACTTCGGCGCCGTGCGCACCAAAACCCTCCAGCATCAGGGGCTCGTCCAGATCACGCCCGGCTATACCCCGCCGGAATTCTACCCCGGACGCCGGAGCGAAATAGGCCCCTGGTGCGATATGTACGAACTGGGCGCCACGTTCTACGAATTGCTCACGGGCCAGGTCCCCCATCCTGCGGACCAGCGTTCCGTGGTGGACCGCAACCCGAAAGTGACCAGTTACGCGGCCCTGCGGAAAACTTATCCCATGAACTTCCTTTCCGGAATTGACAAAGCCCTGTCGCCGGACGAACGCAACCGCTTCCATTCCGCCAAGGCATGGAATGACTATATCAACGCCATGGCGGCGGCAGGCACCCTGCAGGCCGGCGGAGTATCGAGGAAGGCTCTTCCCCAGGCCAGGAAAAAATCTTCCGCAGGCACGGCTTTCCTCATCATCCTGCTCATCGCAACGGCAATCGGCTGGGTATGCTGGAAGCAGGGTCTGCTTAACTTCTGATTCCGGCCGCTTTCCGGCGGAAACATTGAAGGGTGATGTCCGCAAAGACACGCCCCCCAACGCAACAAGGGCTGAACCTGACGGTCCAGCCCTTGCCAATACGGAATTGAACGGGAGAAACAGCCTTTACAGGCTTTCCCCGAAGTCCCGGCGGTATTTGGCCGCCAGTTTTTCAGGCCAGTCGCTCTTGGCGCGGAGCTTGCCCATGAAGAAGCGCAGGACGGGCGGTTCCTCCACAAATTCCAGGCCGCCAATCAAATCGCGGTTGTCATAGAGCCACTTCATGCGGTCCGCCACGTATTTCACCTGGGATAACGTGAAAACACGGCGCGGGAAGGCCAGGCGGAGCAGTTCCACATCCGCCAGAATGTCCTTGCCGTTTTCGTCGCGGACGCTGGAAAGCGTGCCGCGTTCCATGCCGCGCACGCCGGAGGCGATGAAGAAAGCCGCCGCCAGAGCCCCGGCGGGATAGTCCTCCTGCGGGATATGGGGCAGGAAACGCCCTGCGTCAATATGGGCGCCCAGACCGCCAGCGGGGGTCACGCAGGGAATGTCCATGTCCACCATCTGGCCGATGAAATATTCAATGAAGGAGGGGCTCTGGGAAATCACGGTCAAATCCGTGGTTTCATACAGGCCTACGGCCATGGCCTCAATTTCCCGCACGGAGATGCCGCCATAAGTCAAAAAGCCTTCAAAGAGGGGAACGAGATGCTCCATTTTCTTGGCAATGGCCCGGTCGTTCGTGCAGATGCCGCCGCCGCGGGAGGAGGAAACCTTGCGGGCGGAAAAATACACCAGATCCGCCAGTCCGCACATGGTCTTCAGGATGTCCGCGCAGGACGCATCCCTGAACTCGTCTTCACGCATCTTGATGAAGTAGGCGTTTTCCCCGATCAGGGAGGCGTCCAGCACCAGCATGATGCCGAATTCATCGCAAATGCCGCGGATTTCCCGCATGTTGGCAATGGAGAAGGGCTGGCCGCCAATCAGGTTGGTTGAGGCTTCCATGCGCACGAAGGGGATTTTGCCCGCCCCGTGACGGGCGATGCAGTCCCGCAGCTTGCCGGGGTCCAGATTGCCCTTGAAGGGATTGGTGCTGACCGGATTGACGGCTTCATCAGCCACCAGTTCCTCAATCTTGCCGCCGTTCAGGTCAATATGGGCGTGCGTGGTGGTGAAATGGTAGTTCATCGGAACCACGTCCCCGGGCTTCACGAAGGTGCGGGCAATGATGTTTTCACAGGCGCGCCCCTGGTGGGCGGGCAGAAGGTATTCCTTGCCGAAGACATCCCGGACAGCCTGCTTCAGGCGGTCAAAGCTCTGGGAACCGGCATAGGCGTCATCCGCCCGGAACATGGCGGCGATCTGGTTGTCGCTCATGGCGTTGACGCCGGAATCCGTCAGCATGTCCAGATAGACATCGTTCGTGCTGAGCTGGAAGGTGTTGAACCCGGCTTCCCGTGCGGCTTCCAGGCGGCGTTCCACGGGGACAAGATGCAGCTTCTGCACCACGCGGACTTTATGCAGTTCCAAGGGAATTTGTTCCCCATTGTAAAATTTGACAACGTTGGATGGTTCTGAATTCATAAAATAAAAGGTAAACAAAAGTGTAGCAGAATGAATCTTTTCCGCAACATAAAAGGACAAACGGCCTTTTTTTGCCTCCCGCCGTAAAGGCAGGAATGACGCTGGAAGGAAAAATGTGGAACTTTCCGGAGGGAGTTTCTAGCGTGGCTCCCTATGAAAAAATACTGGAAATTGATTCAACAGCACCTGGGCGTGGATGCGGACGGCATCCCCGGCCCCAAGACGGCGCTGGCCCTGCTGGACAGGCTGGGCATCCGCCAACCGGAACAATCCTGGCCCAGCCAGGAGGAAGTGCGCTCCGGGAAATCCGTCTTCGGCCATGCGGGTGATGAAAGCAACATGACCAGCATCAAGCTGCCTTATATCATGCGGCTGGCGTGGGAAACAAACACGACCGCTTCCACCATGCGCTGCCACAAGCTGGTGGCGGAACCGCTCGTCCGCATCTTCCAGGCTACTCTGGACCATTACGGCATGGAGAAAATCAGGGAACTGGGGCTGGACCTGTACGGCGGCTGCTTCAACAACCGCTCCATCATCGGCGGAAAGGCCACATCCATGCACGCCTGGGGAATCGCCGTGGACATAGACCCGGACAGAAACGGCCTGAACATCCCCGCGCCGAAAGCGGTATTGTCCGGACCGGAGTACGCCGCCTTCTGGCAATTCGTGGAAGCGGAGGGGGCCGTATCCCTGGGACGCTCCCGCGACTACGACTGGATGCACTTCCAGTTCGCTACTCTTTGACCGGAGTGGACGCGAACGTCCTCCAGCCCTCCTCCCAGCGGCGGCGGAGGGCTGGCCAGTCCTCACCGTTCCCTCCATGCCCCAGGAAAGAGCGCTTTTTCAGCTCCCGGAAACTTTCTCCGGGAAGGTGGAGAAGTTCCCCGCGGTCATAGGCATTCTGATCACACATGCCGTTAAAAACGGGAGTCCACTGCCAGCGGCGCACGCCCAGATAACTTTTGAATGTATCTACCAGTTCCGTCGTGCAGTTGGCGGTGACGGTATGATAATAGCGCGGGCGTTCATGGAGGCTGTTGATTTTTTCCGCAAACCCCAGAAAGGCCTTTTTCAGGCTTTCCCTGCCGATGTTGATGCGGTACAGGTACATGTCCTCTTTCCGGTAATTGGTGCGCAGGGCGAACAGGTCTTCTTCGTCCGCCAGGATATAAATCACGTTGAATTGCTTGTAAAGGCCAGGGACAGTTCCCTGCTCCACCCCCTCCGGCAGGCGCGTTTCCACGGACAAGGCCAGATGCTTCCCATCCTCAAAACCGAAGGACAACATGGTATGGGCCACGAATTCCATCCCATCCCAGTGGCTCACGGCAAAATCCAGCGTAGCCAGCTTGTCCAGGTCAAAGCGGCGCGTCACATAGCGCGCGTCGAAGTCCCGCTCCGTCCGGTAGATAAAACTGCGCACGTCCTTCACCACGATTTCATTTCCGTTGATTTCCACGGAGGGCAGGCGACTCCAGGACGGCTGCCATTCCTTATCGTTCGTCGCCGGTATGAACAGGTAGTACGCCAGCAGCAGGGCCGGCACTCCCCAGGAAGCGCGCCATAATACGGGCCGTTTTCCGCGGAGGGCGAAGGCGCATGCCATGGCCGCCACGTACAGCCACACCAGCACGGCTCCCCCCCATACGTTGTAAAAAACCACGCCCGCCGCCCATACGGAGAAACAGAACCACGCCGCCGTCATCAGGATGCGGGCGGCGGCCGGGCACGCGCGGCGCAGGAAAGTCAAATGCATGAAAAATAAAAAGCAGGCCGCGCGCTCCAGCCCATGAAACGCGCGGCCCGTTAACGGGGATTACCTGAAGGAAAGGCCCTTCACTTTGTCCGTCAGGGCTTTCAGCACGCGCTGGTGCGCTGCATCCACTTCCGCGGCCGTGAGGGTCTTGGCCGGATCCCTGTACAGGAAGGTATAGGCAATGGATTTGCGGTCCGCCGGCAGCTTTTCACCGGAGGGGTCCGTGAACACGTCAAAGCAGAAATAACTGACAAGCAGTTTTTCCCGTGCGGATTCCACGGCCTTGGCAATGTCCGCATTGGGCGTGGAGAGGGGCAGTTCCATGGCCGCATCGCGGGAAGAACCGGGGAACTGGGGCAATTCCGCAGCCTTCACGGGCGCGGTGAGGATTTCCTGCATTTTGCGGAGATCCAGTTCCGCCACGTACACGGGCTGGCCCAGGCCCAGCTCCCGGCAGCGCGCCAAGGACAGGCGGGCGTAAAGCGGTGGCCCGGCGCCAGAGCAGCCATCACGGCCAGAAGGTCCTCAAAGGAGGCCTGCTCCGGCCTGGGGTCCGCCCAGGAGCGCGCCGTGCGGTCCCCGGAAACAAGAATACCCAGGGTATCCGTTTCAATGTCCCTGCCCTTGCCGCCGCCCGTATTGCGGAAGACGCGGCCAAGTTCAAAGAAGCGCAGGCCGGAAACGCCCTGGTTGCTGTTGCGCACGGCGGCGGCAATCAGGCCGGGCGTATGGGCGGGACGCAGCACGGAGTGATCCTCGCTGAGCGGCAGGGACACGCGGATGAGGTCTCCGTCCTGAAGGGGGCGCAGGGGCAACGCGTCCTTCACCTGGGCAATGGCGCCGTCCGCGGATTCAGAGGCAATGAGCTTGATGGTCTGGGTTTCATAGAATCCCAGGGCCGCCAGCTTGCGGCGCAGCTCCATCTGGAAATTGTAGGCCGCATCCACCGGGGATTCCGCCACGAAGGGGCCGGAGAAGCGGGACGGTATGCCGTCCAGGCCGAAGACGCGCACGATTTCCTCCAGCAGGTCGCACGGACGCGTGAGGTCCAGGCGGTGGGGGGGGATCAGCCAGCATTCGGGAGACTCCGGAACCTGCTTCAGGCCCAGCGCCGTCAGGATGCGTGCCCCTTCCTCATGGGAAATGGAACCGCCGGACATCTGATCCAGCGCCTTCCAGGGAAGTTTTACAAAGCCCAGTTCATTAGTCACCGTGGCGCCCTTCCCCTGCTTCAGGGAAGCGGGCACGGAAACGGGGCCGTCCGCCCCCCCGCAGGAAGGCATGGAAGCATGCGCCGGATTAGGAACGGGAGAACCGGCCACATACGTCGGGGAAGCCGTTCCGCCCGCCAGCTGGAGAATCAGTTCCACGGCGCGCACGGAACCGCGCAGGACATTCCAGGCGGAAGTGCCGCGTTCAAAGCGGTAGGAGGAGTCGGAGGACAGGGCCAGCCTGCGGGACGTGGCGCGCACGGAGGAGGGCTTGAACCAGGCGGACTCCAGAATGATATCCGTGGTGGAGTCCGTCACGCCGCTTTCCTCCCCACCCATCACGCCGCCGATGGCGAGCGCCTTGCCGGATTGGTCCGCGACAACCAGGTCCGTGCAGTTAAGCGTGTATTCCTGGCCGTCCAGAGCCTTGAAAGTTTCCCCTTCATAAGCGGTGCGGGTAACGATGCCGCCCTGCACTTTCGCTGCGTCAAAGGCATGGAGGGGCGTTCCCAGTTCATGCAGGACGAAGTTGGTAATATCCACAATGTTGTTGATGGGGCGCAGACCGACGGCTACCAGGCGTTCCTTCAGCCATTCCGGGCTTTCCTGCACGTTCACGCCGCTGATTTTTACGGCGGTGTAGTACGGGTTCAGCTCCGGCTGGTCCAGCCGCACGAAGTCTCCGGCGGGTTCCAGTTCCACCCCGGCGTCGTCAATGGAAACGGGCCTGTACTCCCGGCCGGAGATAGCGGCCAGTTCATACGCCATGCCGTTGTGGGAAAGCAGGTCCGGCCGGTTGGGCGTCACTTCCACTTCCACCAGGGTATCCGCCTTGACAACCTGGGAAATAGGCGTGCCGGGTTCCAGTTCCTGGGGGAGAATCCAGAGACCGTGCTCCTTGTCGGGAAGCCCCAGCTCGGAGGCGGAACAGAGCATGCCGCGGGACTCCACGCCGCGCAGCTTGCCCACCTTGATTTCAAAGTTGCCGGGCAGCACCGCTCCCGGCAGGGCGCAGGGCACCTTGTCTCCCACTTTGTAGTTCTGCGCGCCGCATACGATCTGGTGCAGCGTGCCGTCGCCCACGTCCACCTGGCAGACCTTCAGCCGGTCCGCCTGGGGATGCTGTTCTGCGGCGGCCACGCGGGCCACCACCACGTATGGGGAATCCACGCCCTGCTGGCGGATGTCTTCCACCTCAATGCCGGCAAAGGTCAGCATGTCAGACATTTCATCCACGCTCAGGCCGGACAGGTCAATATACTGGGAAAGCCAGTTAAGGGAAATCTTCATAACGGGAAAACAGGTAAGGATTATTGGAATTGGGCAAGGAAGCGCACATCGTTCTCGATCAGGGCGCGTATGTCCCTGATGCCCCAGCGGATCATCGCCAGGCGGTCCAGGCCGATGCCGAAGGCAAAGCCGGTCAGCCCCGTGTAGCGGGCCTGTGAGCGGGGGTCCAGCCCCAGTTCACGGTCCACGGCTTCAAAAACATTGGGATCCACCATGCCGCAGCCGGCAATCTCCACCCAGCGGGGGGCCTGGCCGTCCACCTTCAGCTTGACGTCAATTTCAAAACTGGGTTCCGTGAACGGGAAGAAATGGGGGCGGAAGCGCACCTCCGTGCCGGAGCCGAAAAGGGCGCGCAGAAAATATTCCAGCGTTCCTTTCAGGTCGCCCACGGAAACGTCCGTATCCACATACAGGCCTTCAAGCTGATTGAAGGCGGAAAGGTGCGTGGCGTCAATTTCGTCGCGGCGATAGGCGGAACCGGGAGCGATGACGCGCACGGGAGGCATCTGCTTTTCCATGGAACGGATTTGCACGGAAGACGTATGCGTACGCAGAAGCTTGCCGGAATCAAAGTAAAACGTATCCTTCTCATTGCGGGCCGGATGATCCTCCGGCGTGTTCAGCGCGTCAAAGCAGTGGAACTCGTCCTCAATCTCCGGGCCGTCCGCCAGGGCAAAGCCCATGTGGCGCAGAATGCGGACGGCTTCATCCCGCACGATGGTGAGGGGGTGCAGCCCGCCAGACGGCAGGGAGCGGGCCGGCAGCGTCAAATCCACCCCGGCCACGGCGGCCTTATCCGCCTGGGCCTGCACTTCCTCCAGCTTGGCGTCCAGGGCTTCCGTAATGGCCTTGCGGGCCTCGTTAAGCAACTGGCCGACGGCGGGTTTTTCCTCCCTGGGAACGTCCTTCATGCCCGTCTGGGCCAAGGTCAATTCCCCTTTTTTGCCGAGGATGGCCACGCGCGCGTCTTCCACGCCGCGCCTGTCAGACGCCTGGGCGATGCGTGCCAGGGCGTCCCGTTGGATGCGTACAATCTCTTTCTTC
>OLZZ01000580.1_pt1 | contig 15302 bp, 14 predicted proteins | sample 1673571 | NCBI WGS metagenome assembly OLZZ01 (sample SAMEA103958115, study PRJEB25191) | human gut metagenome | biome: human-associated habitat [ENVO:00009003]; feature: intestine environment [ENVO:2100002]; material: feces | place: Germany | collected 2013/2015 | reverse complement strand
CCTTGACCCTGCAAGGGGCAGACGAAAAGGGACGAAGTCCCCCCCTTGACCCCTTTTCGCGATTGAGTTGGTCGCGCTTTCACACTCCTTCCGCGTGTAGCTTTTTGGCGCTTCGCCTAAGCCCTTGTTTGCTCCCCACCTTTCCGTGAAGAACCAATTTTTTCCTCCACCATCCCCCGAAATATTTTTTCTCCACCGGGAACAAAATCCATCCGTCAGCCGTTCTATGGGTGTAAAGGAAAACGGAGGGAGCGGAAGGTTCAGCCGACCGCCCGAATGGAGGGATTTCATTATGAAACGCTTCTTATCATTGGTTCTGGCAATGCTGATTGCCATCACGATGCTGATTATCCCCGCGAGTGCGGAGAATTACGCGACGGCAGTCGTTAAGGGCGGATGGCTGCGGCTGCGCGCGGAGGCTTCCGCGTCCTCCGAAACGATTTCCGCCTACTTCACCGGCACGCAGGTGACCATCATCGGCACATCCGGCGAATGGTACTATGTCCTCACGCCGGATGGACATTACGGCTTTATGAACAGCAACTACCTGACCGTGACGGGCAGCAGCAGCGGCTCGACCACCACCGAAAGTACGGCGTATATCTACGCGGCGAACGGCAAGCCCGTCCGGATGCGCTCCGGCCCGTCCACCGACTACGGCGTCGTCGCATCCTACAGCGTGGGCACGCAGGTAAAGGTGCTCATCAGCGGCGCGGACTGGAGCAAGATTCGCGTTGGCACGCGCACGGGCTATATGATGTCGAAGTTCCTGTCGGTGACGAACATCACCCCGTCCACGCCGTCCAGCTCGTACACCGCGTATGTGACCGCCAGCAACGGCAAGCCGGTGCGGATGCGCACGGGCGCGGGCACGAATTACAGCGTCATCAGCACCTACAGCGTCGGCACGCAGGTGACGGTGCTGGAGTACGGCAAGACGTGGTGCAGAATCCGCGTCAACGGCTACACCGGCTATATGATGACCAAGTTCCTGACGACCACCCAGCCGACGATCATCAGCAGTGCAGCGCTGAACAAGAACACGGTCTGGCCCGGCGAAACCCTGACCGTGACCACGAATCCGGCAAACGTCAGCGTCTCCTATGAGTGGCTGAACGACGCGGGCGCGCGCCTTGGCACGGGCAGTACCTACACCGTCAAGACCAGCGACACAGGCCGCCGCATCCGCGTCCGCGTGACCGGCAAGAACGGCACAACCGGCTCTGTCGTCAGCGGCTGGGCGGCTGTGCAGGGCAACGGCACAGTCGGCACCGTCTATCAGCTCAAGGCCCTCACCCTGAACACCACCAATGCCGTCGTCGGCACGACCCTGACCGCGACGATTGCTCCGTCCGGCGCGACCGCGAATATCTACTGGTATCTCGACAATGGCACTTATCTTGGCTACGGCAGCAGCTACACCGTGCAGCCCAGCGCGCTCGGCCGCCGCATCTTCGCCTACGCCGAGGGCACCAACAGCACCACCGGCACGGCGACCAGCGCCTACACGGACACCGTGACCGCCGGCGCAACCCCGTCCATCGTGCTGAGCAGCGTGACCCTCTACAACTACTCCCCGACCGTCGGCACGGTGCTGACGGCGACCATTGCCCCCGCGAACGCAACCGCCACCATCCTCTGGTACCGTGACGACAACGTCTACCTCGGCACGGGCATGACCTACACCGTCACCGCGACGGACGTGGGGCATCGCATCTACGCTTGGGCACAGGGCACAGGCAGCACGAGCGGCAACGTCACCAGCCCCTACACGCAGCAGGTGACGGCGGGCGCGAGTTACCGCATCGACAGCGTGACGCTGAACAGCCTGAATCCCATCGTCGGGCAGACGCTTGTGGCAAGTGTCGCCCCCTATGGCGCGACCGCGACCATCACTTGGTATCGCGATGATAGCAAGGTTCTGTCCTACGGCGCCACCTACACCGTGCAGGCGGACGACATTGGGTACTCGATATACGTCTGGGCGGAAGGCACGGGCAACACCACCGGCAGCGCGACCAGCAAGATTACCAGCGAAGTGAAGGCGAACTAATACTATTTCCAGATTCACCTGCGCCATCTGCTTGCGCCTTTTCCCTTCTGGCGTCCGCTCATTCCACTTAGCGTAGCGCTGCTACGCTGCGTTTCATTCACGTTAGCCAGAATGAAAAATTCGCGGCGCATCTTGGCGCATTCTTATCTGGAAATAGTATAAGCGACAATATTCGCCCCGAACCTCTCCCGCATCGGGGGGAAGTCCGGGGCGAAACTGTATTCCGCTTTCGACTGAATGTTATGGATTTATACGCTTTTTTGCGAAGAAATCGCGCATGACTTCAGCGCATTCATCCGCCAGCACGCCCGCGCGCCAAGCGGTAACGCCGGATAGCGCCGCATCCCCCGGCAAATCGTACACGCTGCCGCAGCACCCCTGCCGGGCGTCCGCCGCCCCGTAGACGCAGGCGCTGAGCTGGCTCATCACCATTGCGCCCGCGCACATCGGGCAGGGTTCAAGGGTGACGTAGAGCGTGCAGCCGCGCAGCCGCCATGTGCCGAGTTTCTCCGCGCCCCTGCGCATACAGAGGATTTCAGCGTGCGCAGTCGGGTCATGCTGATTTTCACGCAGGTTATGGGCGCGGCAGATTTCCTGTCCGTCGCGGACAAGCACCGCCCCAACGGGGATTTCGCCCTCTGCCGCGGCAAGGCGGGCTTCTTGGAGCGCAAGGCGCATCCAAACTTCGTCGTTTTGCATAATTCCTCTTTTATACTATTTCCGGATGAAAATGCGCCAAGATGCGCCGCGAATTTTTCACTCTGGCTAACGCGAATGAAACGCAGCGTAGCAGCGCTACGCTAAGTGGAATGAGCGGACGCCAGAGGGGAAAAGGCGCAAGCAGATGGCGCAGGTGAATCCGGAAATAGTATTATTCATACTTGGTTTTGATTGTTGCTTGGAGGAAACGGGAAAATCCCCCATAAAGGATTTCGCCCTTCCTTTGTCGAATCCCTTCTTCGCCCCAAAATTCTTTGGACAGGAGGTTTCCTGATGAAACGATTGCTTGCCGCCCTGCTGGCGCTGATGATGCTGCTGACAATGACATCCTGCGCCGCGCCGGATGCGGCGGAGACGGATGATAAGCTGACGCTCGTGGCGTTCAACGTCGGCAAGGCAGATGCGCTGCTGCTCACATCGGGCGACACGGCTTACCTCATCGACACCGGAACGGAGGACAGCTGGGCGGATTTGTCCCGCGCGCTGGAAGCCCTCGGCGTAACGCACCTGACCGGCGTGATTGTGACGCACATGGACAAAGACCACTACGGCGGTGCAAAGCAGCTTGCCGAAAGTGACATTGCCATCGACGGGTGGTACGCGTCCTGGGCGTGGGAGAAGGAGAAGTGGAAGAAGCATCCCGTGGTGAAGGCGGCGGCGATACGCGGCGAGGAAATCACCCTGCTGAAGCCGGGCGACACGCTCTCTGATGGGCTGCTGACGGTCATTGGCCCGATTCAGGAGCGCGAGGAAAGCGAGAACGACAACTCGCTGGTGCTGGTTGCATCGGGCGGCGGCGGCAAAATGCTGCTGACCGGGGACATGGAGTACGACGAGGAGAACGACCTGCTGGCAGCAGGGGTGATTCCATCGTGCGAGGTGCTGAAGGTGGGGCATCATGGGCGCGACGATGCAACCTCAGCGGCGCTGGTGGCGGCGGTACAGCCGAAAGTGGCGATCATCAGCACAAGCAGCGTGATTCTGCCGGAATCCCCCGCGAAAAGGGTACTGCGTGTGCTATCAAGCGCCGGCGCGCAGATTGTGCAGACGCAGCAGGCGGAAATCGGCGTGCGGGTGACCCTCAGCGGCGGAAACGTGACGGTGGAGTTCCTCAACAACTGACGCGGCAAGCTCACAAAATGGTTCTTCATAGAATCTTTGGGGCAAACAAGGGCTTCGGCGAAGCACCAAAAAGCTGCACGCGGAAGGAGCATGAAAGCGCGACCAACTCAATCGCGAAAAGGGGTCAAGGGGCAATTGCCCCTTGCAGGGTCAAGGGACAGCGTCCCTTGTGGGGTTTGGGGCAACGCCCCAACTGTTCCGCGGGCGACCAGCATCGCAAACGCACTCAACAAAGGCGCAGGCAGCGAAGCGTCCCTGCCAGTAACTTTGCGCGTCCGCAGACGCGCCTCCAAGCTGCTCTTCCCCCCAAGATTCCGTGAAGAACCCACAAAAATCCCCCGACTCTACGCGAATCGGGGGATTTTGCTGTATTGGGAATTAGTCGTTCAGGATGTCCTTGTTAATCGTGGCGTTGGCATCCTTCACCCACTGCGCCACCACTTCGTCGCGCACGGTGCTCTGCTTGCTGCTCAGCAAGGAGGAGGAAATGGTGTCGTGCACCGTCTCCATGTCCACCGCGCCTTCCACCACGTCGGAGGTGTACTGGATGATGTAGTAGCCGTAGCTGCCTTCAATCTTGTCGGAGTAATCGCCGACGTTTTGCAGCGCCATCGCGCCCTCGACAAAGGCAGCGTCAAACTGCGTGAAGCCCTCGCAGACCGGATAGCCGGTTGCCGCGTTCGCCGCGCCCGCCTTCATGCCGGGGTCGTCGTTGTGGGCTTCCGCCAGCGTGTCCCAGTCCTGACCTTCCGCCAGCGCCGCCAGCACTTCGTCCGCTTCGGGGGTGATGTTCGCCAGCGCCTTCGCCTTCGCGTCCGCCAGCTGCTGCTCAAGGAACGCGCGCTTCGCCTTCGCTTCGGCAATCGTCACAGCCGTCGCAGCCACCGTCTCGTCGAGGCCTTCCTCGAACGCGGACACGGAGCTTTCAACCTCCACGGTCGCGGTGGGCGTTTCGGTCGCGGGCTTGAGCGTCACAGTGACCTGATTCGCCAGCTCGTCCATGTTCGCCACGCCCAGCTTCGCCATCACGTTGGCGGCGTTGTTCTGCTCGGTAATCACGTTGTCCAGCGCGGTCTGGATATTGGACACCAGCGCGGAATCTTCGTCGCTGTACTTAATCAGAATCTGCTTGACGTTGCGGTAGCCCGCCGGGCGATAGTAGACCGTCGTGCCGTTGAGCACCGCCTTGCCATACGCGGACAGGTCGGATTCGTAGGAGGTCTTCGCCGCTTCAACCTTGCTGTTGAAGTCCGCGACGATTTCGTCCTCCGTCACGGTCACGTCCTTCACCGCGTAATCTTCCGCCTTGGTGATGAGCAGGGATTCGGTCACGCTCTTACGGACAACTTCCTCCGTGTAGCCGATTTCATCCAGCTTGGCGTTGATTTCCTCCAGCTGCGTTTCGAGGTCAAGGGAGAACTCGGTCGCCGCGCTCTTGCGCAGAGAATCCAGCTGAGACGCGGTATTCTCTTCAATCTTCGTCTTTTCTTCGTCCGTCAGCTGGTCAAGCCCCAGCTCCTTCGCCTTCGCCAGCAGCACGGAGCGCTCGACAAGGCTGTTAAGCACGTTGTCGGTAAGGCTGCTCATTACGTCCGCATTGGTGCTGTCGAAAGACAGGCCGTACCTGGAATACAGGGCGGTCATATAGTTGACCTGATTCTGAATCTGCGCCTGCACCTGTGCCTTGGTATAGGTATCATCACCCACGCGGATGACCACGCGCGCGGCATCGACCGCTTCGTCCTTGACAATCAGCGAGCAGCCGCTGAGAATCATCGTGAGCACCAGCAGCAGTGCCAGCAGAGCCTTTTTCTGCATAAACTTATTCTCTCCCATCTCTATACATTTCATTGAGGGGGTACTTTCCTTATTATAGCGCAAGTCAGCGCGAATGACAAGCAAATCCGCCGGAAAAGGTGTTAAAATTTTTTGAATTTCGGTGGGGAACGACCTCATCCGCCCCCACGCAAAAAGCGCTGCGGCATCAGCCATGCGCAGCGCATTTCATCCCCTTATGCCCGCTCCCTTGCCTTCGTGCAGCGGCTGACCAGTATGCCGATTTCATACAGCCCGCACATCGGCAGACCCAGCGCCACCTGCGACACCACATCCGGGGGCGTCAAAATCGCCGCGAGGACGAAAATCGCCAGAATGACATACTTCCGCTTGCTGCGGAGCATGTCGGGCGTCGTCAGCCCAACGCGCGTCGTCAGGTACAGCACCACCGGCAGCTGGAACGCAACCCCGAACGGCACGAGGAAGCCGAACAGGAAGCTGACGTACTTGTCAATGGACAGCATCGGCGTCGCCAGCGAATCGCCCGCAACGAGGAAGAAATCCACCGCCAGAGAATACACGGCGAAATAGCAGAACACAACGCCCGTCAGGAACAGCAGCAGCGCCAGCACGAACAGCAGGCGGAACTTCCGCTTCTCCTGCGGGTACAGCGCGGGCTTGATGAACCCCCAAATCTCCCAGATGACAACGGGACTGGCGATAATCATGCCCGCCAGCAGCGCCACCTTGAACTTCGTCACCAGCGCCTCGGACATGGTGGTGAAAATCACCTGAATCCCGCGCGCCTGAATGGGGGCGAGAATCTGCGCCATCAGCGGGTCAATCGCCAGATAAAAGACGAGGACGAAGCCGATCAGCACCGCCGCGGCGGATATGAGCAGCACTTTGCGCAGCGCCATCAGGTGCGACAGCATGGATTCGCCCGCTTCCTTCAGGCCATCGGAGGATTCGCCATCAGAGGGCTCTCCGTCGGAGGATTCTTCGTCGGGCGTCTCATTCGGGCGCTTGTCTTCCGTCTCCTCGGCAGGGGTCGTCTGCTTCTGCTTCATGTTTCGTCCTTTTTGTCCTCTTTGGACTTTTCCTCCGCCTTGTCGTCCTTCACTTCATTCTTGAAGTCCTTGATGCTCTTGCCCAGCGCCTTGCCGACGCCCGCCAGCTTGCCGCCGCCGAACAGCACCAGCGCCAATACGACAATCAGGATGATTTCCGTGGTTCCCAGACGCATGTTTGTGTCCTCCCTCAGTTCGATTTCGTGTCCTTGTCAAACTTTTCCGCGCTGTCCTGCACGGATTTTTTCGCCTCGCGCAATTCCGCGGAGACATCGCCCTGCTTCACGGCGTCCTTCACGTCGTGCTGAACATCGCGAACTTCCTTCTCCAGCTCGTCCCAGCCGGATTCCTTCTTGATTTCGTTCAGCAGGCGGCGCGATTTTTTCACCGTGCGCCCCAGCCAGCGGGCAACCTTGGGCAAATCCTTCGGCCCGACCACCAGAAAGGCGACCAGCAGCACCAGCAGCAGTTCCGAAAAACCAATGTTGAACATGGCTTGATGACCTCCTTTCGGCGCTTATGACCGATGAAAGAAAGGGAGGGCGTGCCGGGCAGCGCCCATGCAAGCCCTCCCAATGTGATACGAAATGCAGCGAATTACTTGCCGACCTTGCTCAGCGCGTCTTCCACAGCCGCCATGATGGCCTTGCTGGAGATGGTTGCGTTCGTCGCCGCGTCAACAGCCGTGGACTGCGCTTCGATAATCTTGCCCGGCACGGTGTCGTACGCCGCGTTGCACACGCCGGCGGTGTCGCCGTGGGACAGGATGTCAATCTTGGCAATCTTGTCGCCGTCCATGGTCACCTTCACCTTCAGCGTGCCGCCGAAGGACTCCGCTTCGCCGATGTACTCGTTGGGTGCGAGGGTTTCTTCCTCCGCCACGGGAGAAGCAACCGGCAGCTCCGCGAAGCCGAAGTGCGCGTTCAGCAGTTCAACCGTACGGCGCGCCACGTCGCCGCTCAGGCCGCCGCAGCGGCGCTTGCGGATGATATCGCCGCGCTCGACGTTCGCAGCCGTCATGAACTTGGTGATGGAGTCAATGCAGTTGACGCTGGGCGCCACCGTCTGCACGGGTGCAGCCGCTTCAGGCTGGTAAATCGGCAGATTGGTGGAGCAGTACCACGCGAACAGATCCTTGGTCAGCTGGCGGGAATCCGCAGACGCGCAGACCAGACCGATCATCGCCACCGCGCCGCCGAGCGCGCCGCACAGCGTGCCGCAGGTGTAGCCTTCCTTGCCGTTGGCGAACATCTCTTCCGGGATGACGGTATAGGGATAGCCAACCTTCTCGCGCAGGGCAACCAGAATCGCCTTGGCGACGCCGAAGCAGCAGCCGTTCTCGAAATAGCCTTCATAGGCGAGCTTCTCGACGTATGCCGGATCCAGTTCGACATAGGGATAGGGGTACGCGGGGACTTCCTGACCGTCCTCCGCCTGCGCCTTCAGCAGTCCGGGAACGCTGCCGACAACCGCGGCGCTGCCCAGCAGGACGGCGCTCTTCTTCAAAAATTCACGACGAGTCTGCATCTGAATAACCTCTTTTTCGTTCCGCATTTTTTGCGGTGTAATACCATTTATTATACACGACGGGATGGGATTGTCAAGACTTCAACAAAATCTCGGCGTAGAATATGCCGTCGTTTCTTTGTGAGGTTTGACAACTGCGCCTTCATTTTCTTGTGATTATGGGGAAAAAGAAAAGAAGAATGCAGCGCGGGCTTCACATGCGGTCAGTCCATCCGAACCGCCAGCACCGCCATATCCTCCCGACCGGGCAGCGTGAGCACGACACACCCGCTTACGCCCGTTTGCAGCGTCTCGCGGGTCATATTCCATGTGTCCAGCACCTCGACCCGGTATCTATGCGCCGGCGGCAGCTTGATGATTTGCTCCCGAGCGGTTTGCTGACCGTAATACCACAGATAAGCGTCCTCCGCGCAGTGCGCCGCCCAGAGATGCTCCCCGCAAAGCAGCATGTGCCGGTCGGGCGGAGCCATTCGCGACAGGCTTGCAAGGAAGGGGCGAATCCAGTCGGGACGCTGCGCTTCGTCCTGCCGCTCGGCCTCCTCCCATACGCTTTCCAGCGGCGACAGGAAGCCCGGAAGCTCCTCGATGACGCGGCGCAGAAACGCGATGCGCTTCGGGCTTTCGCCCTTCAGGACGCCGCCGCGTGCCCACCACAGCACGTCGTCCGGCGACAAAAAGGTTTCGCCGTGCGTGCAGGCGCCGCCGCCGACATAGCAGCGCCAGAAGCGCCGAACCATCTCCTGACCGGATATGCTTCCCCAGATATGCGGCAGGTCGCCTTCGTAGCAGCATTCATCGATGACGACGGGCTTGCCGTATTCGCGCAGATAACGAGGAATTTCCGTCAGCGCCCGAGTCTGGATGGAGGCATGGGTCACGTCTTTTCTTTTGAAGTCCCAGAAGCAGAAGCAATTATGGCAGGACAGCAGGTGATGATACGGATCGCAGGAGGCGACAAAGGCTTCGAGCGCCTCCCAGTCCGCAAGCGTTTTCTTCGGCATGCACAGGTCGTATTCATTGGCCAGCGACCACCAGATTTCCGGCATGGCGGACAGGCGGCGGAGCAGATAGTCTAAATAACGGAAATTATCCGCCTGCGGCATGGCGGCAAAGCCCCAGCGGTCATAGGGGTGGAAGAGAATCAGGTCGAGCTGAATGCCCAGCGCGGCGATGCGGCGAAGGATGCGTTCCAGACGCTGATAGAAGGCGATGCTTGGACGCGATGTGTCCCATGAGCCGTCCTCGCGGCACGCAAAGGCGTACAGCGGCGGCTCATTGTGGTTGTAGTCGTAATCCTTGGGAAAAACGCACAGGCGGAGCTTATTGAAGGGCGCGGCGGCAAGGGATTGCAGCGTTTGCTCCACCAGCGCGTCGTCCTGCGAGATAAGCGCATAGACGGTTGTGCCGAAGGGAATATAAGGCGCGCCGTCCGCAAAGGCAAAGTGCGTGCCGACGGCGCGGACGATTCCGTGCGCCTCCGTGGAGGACGCTTCGCAGACAATTTCACCCTCCGCCGTGACCGCGCCGCGGACTTGATAGCGATAAACGCCGGCATATTGCGGCAGGAAGCGCACGACATAAACGCCCCGCCCGTCGCTTTCCCCGTCATAGAAGCCCTTGACCGTCAGGGACTCCTGCGCGCAGGAGAAGGTGGCCGTCAGGTCGATCTGCGCCCACGCGTCCGGCAAGACCTCTCCGCCGAAGCGCAATTCAAACGTTTCATACTGTTTCATGTTCATGTGTTTTTTTCCCCTCTGCCTTTCGTTGAGCCATGCACCACGCGAAGCCGTCCGCACAGCGCTTCTCTGCGTCCTGAAAGTGATTTCCAACGTTCCATTGCAGCGTATGCCGCACGCCCCGCTCGCTGAGCCGTGCGTCCTCCCGTCGGATGGCGTCGCCGACGCTCGCAAGCACGGGATTGCGGCTCTTTTCCTCCCGGTCGCCCAAGCTGAGGTAGACGACGCGGCTGCGAAGCGCGTGCTGATCCGCATATGCGCGCCAGCCGGGAAACCAGACGGAAGGCGATACCGCGGCGACGGCTGCGAAATCATCCACCTGCGCCGCGCTCCACAGGCTGAACAGTCCCGCCAGCGAATATCCGCCAAGGATGACGGGCGCATCCGGCGAAATCGCATACTTCGCGCGCACTTCCGGCATCAGGCGCGACCGCAGCCACGCGAGCGTATCCGCCGCGCCGTGCCCGAAGGCTTCCCTGCCGAACACAGGCGGCGCGTCCCACGGGGACAAATCCACATTCCACGCTTCCACCGGGAACGCGACGTGCAGGAAGCTCCGCGTTGTCTGCGCGGCAAGCAGCGGCATTTCCTGCGAAAGCGTGTCCCGCGCGTCAATGGGCTGAAGCAGCAAAATATCCGGCTGATTGCGCAGGGTGACAAGGCAGCGTTTCTCCGCCAGCGCTTCGGCGGCAGGGAGCAAATCCGGCATATCTGCACGACCTTTCCGTTGGATTGCATCCAGTATACCAGATTCGCCCGAAAAGCACAAGTGATACTAATTCGATTCTAAAACATGGCATCGAGCATAGCAGATTTTTCGTTCTGGCAAAGCTGAGTGAAGCGAGGCGTACTGGAGGTACGCGCGAGCGGAACGATGCAAAGCCGGGGCGGAAAAGATGCTGTGCGAATGACATGGTTTAGATGAGAATTCGTATCAGGCGTATTTGGCGGATGTCGTGATGCGGAATGCGTATTGACCGCAAGAGTGCAAACCAAATCAAGCGAAGTCCGCCCACGCTGTGCTATTCTATTCACAGCGAAAGGAGCGAAGGACGATGGAAAACTGGTCACAGAGCATTCAGCAGATGATTGACATCATTGACCGCTGCATCCGCCAGCAGGAGGACGAAGCACTGACCCTGCGGGCGCTGTCCGCCGCATTGGGGTACTCCGAATCGTATGTGTCGCGGAAGTTTCGGGTGCTGTCCGGCATGTCCCTGCGCGATTATCTGCGCTTCCGGCATCTGGCGTTTGCCCTGCGGGATGTCCGCGACACGTCGGATTCCCTGCTGGAAATTGCCGTGCGCTACGGCTTTTCCTCGCACGAGGCGTTCACACGCGCCTTTAAGGACGCCTACGGCGTCACACCCAGCGCGTACCGCCTGCACCCGACTGCCGTCGTCCTCCACACCATCTTGAAGCCTTTCGACTGTTATCTGCTTGGCATAGGAGGAACGGGCATGGCCGCATCGACTGACCACATCAAGACGTATTTCATCACCATTCCGGCGCACAAGTTCCTGCACATCCGCAACTACGAGAGCATCGGCTACTTCGACTTCTGGCAGAAGCAGAGCCTGATTCCGGGGCAGGACTGGGCGACCATCTGCGGCTTGCTGGAGCGCATCCCCGGCAGCCTCGATCATTTCGGCGGCGACGAGCGCAACGCATCCGCCGGGCAGCTGATGGCGTACATCAACGAGCCGACCGGGCGCATTTGCAGCTGGGGGATTCCGCTGGCGGAGGCTTACGGCATTCGTCTGCCCGCGGATTACACCGGGGATGTCCCCGCGCCGCTTCAGCTCATGGACGTACCCGAAGGGGAATACATCGTCTTTGAGCACGGCCCGTTCGATTACGAGACGGAGAACACGCAGGTCGAAACCGAAATCGAGCGCGCGATGAAGGACTTCGACTACGCCGCGCATGGGGTCAAACTGGACACGGCGCAGGGGCGCGTGTTCTACTTCTACCACGACTGCACGAGGTTTTGGAAGTATGTGCGGCCGGTGAAGCGGGTGGAAGGTATTTTAGGGCAATAACATTCCCAAAAACGAAGCGGCAGACCGCCATTTTGCATGGTCTGCCGCTTTGCTTTTTTCCCAAAGACTTCACTGTTCCGTTTTCCCGACCACATACACCGCCAAGTCCATCTCGCCCGCTTTCGTCGCCGCCGTCAGGTCATCATGCAGCCACGAAACGTAATACGGCTGCTCGATGCAGTCATGCAGGAGCTTTTTGATGCACTCAATGTCGTTCACTGTCAGCGAAATTTGCGCGTCCGTCATCAGCTTCGCCGGAGCTAAGACAATCTCGCAGTCGGTGCCGTTTTCGTGGTCATGCAGGGCGATTTTATCCGCGAAGCCCGTCAGAAGCGTGTCGAATGCGTAGTACGCCAGCAGCATTTCTTCCTGATGGATGCCAATCCGCATAAAGACAGCGTCGTCTTCGCGAAACGTCTCCACCCTGCATTCCAGCTTCGGGATGATAGGCACGGTTTAGTCCTCCCCCAGATGTAGATCCTTGAAGTCCCCCAGCTCGCCGCGGCGGAAGTGCTTCCGGCACAGGCTCACATACTGCCCATTGCCGCCGAGGACGACCTGCTCGCCCTCCTGCACCACGCGGCCGTCCACCACGCGGGCGTTGCACGTCGCCTTGCGCCCGCACCAGCAGATGGTCTTGATTTCCTCAATCGTGTCCGCCCACGCCATCAGCCACTGACTGCCCTCGAAGAAATTGTTCTGGAAGTCCGCGCGCAGACCGTAGCACATCACGGGGATGCCGCAGTCGTCCACCAGATGCACCAGATAGTAGACCTCGTCCTTGGTGAGGAAACTGATCCCGTCATCTCCCGCATACTTCGAATAAGAGGCGATGCGATCGGTAGAAACAAGAGCCGTCAGGATTTCATCCGTCCCGTACGTGAGCGAAACGATGCGCTTCGGCTGCATGGGGAGAGACACCTGCCGCCCGCTATCGTCCGTGACGGTGCGCGTCTCGCTTTGCGGCGCAGGCGTGACCGAGCAGGCAGGAAGAAAGATCGATGCCAGCGCGGCAAGTATCGTAAAAAGAAATCTTTTCCACATAGCTTCCTTTTGGCTCATCAAATAAAAAGCGGCGGCAGCCTTTGGCTGTCAGCCGCTTTCCCAGATTAGAATTTGTAACTATAGCTTATCTGATAATTGTATGGTAACCCCAGATTTTCATACTGGTTGACAGAGTTTTCTTTGTCTAAGATATTATCCAATGTCAATGTAATCAAATGATTCTTCCCTGGCCGATACTGGAAATTAGCAGAAAGATCCATGCTTGGAGAAATATCAAAAGAGCTACCATCGCTATGCAGATAATAGCTGGTCTGACGATCCCCCAAATAGACATAGCTTACATTGGCTGTCCATTTGTCTTTGTCATACGTAACTCCCGCAGTGTATTGCAGTCTAGCATTATCCTGTTTCCAGTCTCCCTTTTCATTGTCTTCCGGATTTGAGAAAGAGGCTCCCACATTATAAGACCATGCATCGTTGATGCGATGTGTATAGTCAATCTCCACTCCCGTGTTTCTGAATTTACCTGCATTCGTTAAATAATCATGCTCTGTTCCATCAGCCTCCTTCCATTTGGCCCATTTAAATGCATCTTTAAAATCGATATGATAGGCACCAACTTTTAAGGATGACTTACCATCTATCCATTTGAGCCCAGTTTCATATGTCCATCCCTGTTGCGGTTTTAAGTTATTGAAGTCACGTCCAGGTTTCGAAAAATATTGATTCAAAGCAGGCATCTGGAATGCCTTTCCTACATTCATATACCAAGAAGTGTTGCTATTTAGCTTATACAGTGCTTGAATCTGCGGCAAGAAAACATTGTCTTTTTTGGCGTAATCCTTAATGTTTTCACCACGCGCACCCAAAATCACAGAAAAGTCAGGCGTGATTTCGGTTGAATACGAGGCATAAATGGAAGAATTGTTTCTATATGCGCTCTGCCAAGCCGTTTTCCCTGTATTTAGTCCGCCATAGCTTTCTCTGCTAAATGTAAATCCAGCAATTAAGCTGTCTTTGCCGTTACGAAAATCCCATTTCTTTTGTGTATCGGATGTCCAGCTATACATATTATAGCGCTCGGAAACACCCCATTTTTTGGTAGAATATGCATATTTATCAGAATACGAACGACGTTTATTATAAGCTAACACCGATTTCAATCCACTATCACTATCATTGTAAATCAAATTGAGATTATTTCTTGTATCTGCAATCTTATACAGTGTTGACTTCTTTAACGAATAGTCCGTATAAGATAACTTATTAGGCTCCTGATTATAATAATTCCAATTGAAGTTTAATTTATCAGAAATCTGATACGTTAAAAAGAGATTATCGTTTTTCCCTTTCTGCAGTCCGTTAGGTTCAATTGGTGCTATTTTACCTGTGGTTTTATTTTTCTTGTACATACCTTTTCGCGAAGTTAAGTCAATGTCATTTACAAATTGACGTCTATAAGTAAGTGACATATCTCCTGTATCAAGGCTAACGTGATAGTCCGATGCATAATTGCCATAAGTCACTCCGGCTTCTCCACCAGCCTTACCTTCTGGCTTTTTAGTAATGATATTGACAACACCGCACATAGCTTCCGAGCCATAAAGAACAGAGCTTGCCCCTTTGACAACTTCCACTCTGTCAACTGCCGATACTGGAATGCCTGCCATAGTGTTGTAATTAAGCAAATTCATCGGGGCACCATTAACCATTACCAATGTCCCTTTATCAAATCCACGTAACGTTGCACGGCTAGTAGAAAGAGAATAGTCAGGTGTTACACCACCCCAAGACATACTGTTAAAACCAGTTACTCTATTTAAAGCCTGAAAAACGGTAGAATCCCCTGTATCTTTTAATGTTTTAGAAGAAATTACCTGCACATTAACAGGTGTATCCAGATCCGTCTTCTCCGTTCTTGTCGCCGTCACGACCACTGGATTTAATTCATACACTGCATCCCCGGCAGCAGAGGCAACTTCACACCCCCCAGGAAAATCCTGCGAGGACGAGCGCGGACAGCATACATTTAACTTCTTTTCTCATAACAATCCTTCTCTCTTATAAATAGCGCAGACGATTCCATAGACCCTGAACAGACCCTATCGACGACTGCGTAAAAACCAAGGTTAGAAAATAAAAAATGAGAACCTGAAAACAAGTCCGGCTTCGGACCTGCAGGTTCTCATTATATTAAACTATCTGAAGTGTATTATTATTGTTTTTATGTGTTTTATTATAAATCATAAAT
>OLZZ01000577.1_pt1 | contig 15356 bp, 9 predicted proteins | sample 1673571 | NCBI WGS metagenome assembly OLZZ01 (sample SAMEA103958115, study PRJEB25191) | human gut metagenome | biome: human-associated habitat [ENVO:00009003]; feature: intestine environment [ENVO:2100002]; material: feces | place: Germany | collected 2013/2015 | reverse complement strand
GCCACGTCGCCCGCCTCGGTGTAGATGCCGTGGTCAAGCGTGAAGTTTTCGCCCACGCGGATGGTCTTGTTGACGACCTTGCTCACCGGCGCGGGGGCAACGAAGTTCATCTCGCTCAGCGTCGCGGGGGCAGCGTACATCGCCGTCGTCGCGCCGAGGGAGTCGCGAACTTCCATCTGCATGGCGTACTTCTGGGAGTTAATCAGGTTGATGTAGTTTTCCGTCAGGGTGAGGGTGAAGGTGGTCGTCATGCTGGTCTTACCGGCGGGCAGCGAGGTGTAGCCGTCGGAGAAGTCCTTCAGGACGATGGGGCTGCCGCCGCTCAGGCTGACGAGGCTGTACTTGAAGGTGTACGAGCCGCTGCCGCCGGAGACGGTCGCGCTCCACGAGAACACATCGCCCACATAGCCGCCGGAAATATCCTGCCCCGCGGAGAGGTTCACCGCGCTTAATCCCTCCAGCGTCAACGAGCCGGATTCAGGCTGGGACATGACGTTCGACCACGGGCCGTAGCAAATGGTGCCGTTGGAGAACACGCGCACCGGGCGAACCTTGTAGTAGTAGGTCGTGCCGGCGACGAGGTTCTTGGCGACATAGGTCGTGCCTTCGGTTTCGCCAATCTTGGTGTACAGGCCGTCCATGGTGGTGGAGCTGTACACATAGTACTTGTTCGCGCCCAGCACGGTGGTATCCCAGTCAATGGTCTGCTCCTGCTTGCCGGTGTTGCGCACCGCGCACAGGTTCACAGAGCCAAGCGCCGTGAAATACACGCGCTCGCTGGAGAGGGAGAAGCAGTTGTAGCTGCCCACGGGGCGCATGGAGTAGATGAAGTAGTAGTACACTTCACCCAGGTTGATGCTCGCGTCCACGAAGGAAGTCACCGCGCCGGTCTTTGCCAGCAGGGTGTAGCTGCCGCTCGCGCCCGTCTTGCGGTAGATGATGTACCCCGTCGCGCCGGAGGATGCCGGCCAGGACAGCAGGGCGTTGTTGCCGCTCTGCACCACGGTCAGTTCCGGGCGATCCATGGGCGTGCCGCAGCCGACGTTGGAGTATTCAGAGTAGAACTTTTCGCCGGAGGAGAACACACGCACTGCGCGCACGCGGAAGTAGTAGCCCGTCGCCTTCTTCAGGCCGGTGGCGTTGCACAGCGTGCCGGTCAGGTCAGTGCGCACGGTGGTGAAGCCGCTCGTCGCATTGGTGGACATCTGCACTTCGTAGGTCTGCGCGCCGGAGACGCTCGACCAGTTCAGGCGGATGGTATCCGCGCCCAAGCCGCGCGGGTCTTCCAGCTTCGGCTTGGCAAGCGTCATGTAGGACAGCGTCTGCGAATCAGGGCTGTACACATATTTCGCCTGCTCGCCGTCGTAGGACACGTTCACCGCGCGCACGCGGTAGTACACCGCCTGACCGGGGGTCACGTTCGTATCCTCATAGTACAGGCGATTGTTCGGCACGGAGCCGAGCAGCGTGTAGCTGGTTTCGCCGCCGAACTTGCGGTACACGTCGTACTGCGTCGCAAAGGCGACAGAACCCCAGCCAATGCGCACGCTCGTTTCGGACAGCGTCGTGCCGATGAGGTCCGTCGGCTGGAGCAGCACCAGCTCGCGGTAGGGATCGGGGCCGTTCACGTCGTCCGACGGCAGGATGCTGATGTCATCATCCATATCCGGCAGAACGATGTCGTCCTCGTTCACAGGAGCCTGCGTCGGTTCGTCGGGCGTCTGCACCTCGTCCGATGCCACATCCGACACTTCATTCATGATTTCGCCCTGTGCGCCGTCCAGCGTTTCGCCGAATGCCACGCAGGAGAGCATCATGCAGAGCACCAGGAATACAGAAACCAGTCGTTTCATGGTCTGCGTCACTCCTTTTATCTGTTGAGGAAATGGTATATGCCTTCCAGCAAATACGACGAATGAGCTGCCGATTCTGTTTCCAGCAATCCGGGCAACTTTCCTCTTATTCGCCGGGATGAGCCTAAAAAGTTGAATCGCAGGAAAGTTTCTCCTGCTTACGGCGATTTTTGCGCCGTTTCCTTTGCGCGCTGCTGCCACACGGCGCGCTGCTGATTTTCCACCTGCGCCCGATACGTCTCGTAATCCGGCGACAGCTGCGTGCGCTGAAGATGATCCAGCTGCGTCCACTCGCGCGTGAAGGCGACGTACGCCGGAATCATGCGTTCCGCCGTGTCATAGCCCACAACGCGCCCCTGATGCAGCCACATCACCCGGTCGCAGAAGTTCAGCATCTGCCATGGCGCGTGGGTGACGAAGAAAATCGTCTTGCCCTCCGCCCGGAAATGCCGCATCCGCGCCATGCACTTCTCCGCGAAGCTCGCGTCGCCCACGCTCAGCGCCTCATCCACAATCAGGATTTCGGGGTTCATGTGGGCGGAAATGGCGAATCCCAGCCGGGAGCGCATTCCGCTGGAATACGTCCGCAGGGGCTGGTCGATGTACACGCCAACATCCGCGAAATCAATAATTTGCTGCTGGATTTGGGCGATTTTGCGCTTCTCCATGCCCATCAGCATACACTTATAGGCAATGTTTTCGCGCCCAGTCAGCTGATCATTCATGCCGATGTTCGCCGCCAGCATACTGACCGTGCCGCTGACCTCGCAGAGCCCCAAATCCGGCCGAGTGATGCCCGCGATGATACGCGCCAGCGTCGATTTGCCGGAGCCGTTCAGCCCCGCCAGCCCGACGATTTCCCCGCGGTGGAAGTCCTGCGTCACGCCGCGGAGCGCCGGAAATTTTTTCACGTTCGCCCGAAGCCCCAGCAGCGCCTTCAGGCGGTCTTTTTCCTCGCCGTACAGGTAGACCTTCGTCAGTTCCCTGCAGCGGACGATTACATCCGCCAAGCGCATCGCCCCCTTTCTGCGGAATTTCTTCCTATTAAATGGTGCTGATTACAGCTGGTCGATGAAGCGGTTTCGCAGCCGCATGTGCAGCGTGCAGCCCGCCGCCAGCAGCGCCAGCGCCGCCAGCCAGAAGTACGCTCCCTGCCCCGGCGATAACCAGAAGCCTTCGCCATACAGCAGGCACTTGCGGTAGCCCTCGATGATGTAAACCAGCGGGTTCAGCCGCATCACGCGCTGCAAACCCGGCGACAGCCCGTCAATTGCCCACACGACGCTGGAAACGTAGAACAGCAGGCGCATCAGCGGCTGAAGCAGCTCGCCGAAGTCGCGAAAGACCGCCGTCAGGCTGCTCGTCAGCAGCGCCGCGCCGATCAGCAGCACCCACGAAGCCGCGAGGTAATACGCCAGTTCCAGATAATGCCACGTCACCGGCACGCCGCCAAGGAGCAGCGCAATCAGCAGAATCGCCATCGTCCACAAATGCTCGTAGTACGCGCGCACAACCGCCTTCATCGGGATGATGGAGAGCGGAATGCGCACGTTGCGGATGATGGACGCGGCCTGCTGGATGGACGCGGACGCGCCGAGAATGGCGGAGTTGAGCGCCAGCCACGGCATCATGCCGCACATCAGCCACAGGTGATACGGGAATCCGTTTTTTTCCTGCGTTCCCAGCCCGACGGAAAAGACGAACCAGTAAATGAGGATTTGCAGCAGCGGGCTGAGCAAGTCCCACCAGCGCCCCAGCAGCATCCCCGCACGCCGCGAGCGGTTCTCGTAGAGCGTCAGGCGCACGGTTCGCCGCAGATTTTGGATGATTTCGCCCAGCGCCGTGCCAACCGCGTGTATCATCCGCCCGCCGCCTCCGCCAACCCGTTCCGCTGAAGAAAATCGCGGAAAACGCGCATTCTTTCCGGGTACGCCTTGTTGAAATCGGTATAGTCCGCCAAGTCGTAGTAGTATTCCAGCGGCTTTTCCAGCCGGAAGTCCTCCATCGGCAGCGTCGGTAGGCGGAACAGGCGGGTCATTTCGTCCATGCGGCTGTCCACCACCATCGTCAGCGCCGGAATGCCGCTCGTGATGGCAATCACGTTCCCGTGGAAGCGGCTGCCGAGGGAAAATTCGTACTGCCTGACCCATGCCAGCCAATCCTCAATGTGGAAGAAAACGTGCATTTGCCGCTTCAGCCAGTCCTGCAAATAGCGGAACTGGTACTCGTCGCCGCAGCAGTTTTCCAGCGTCAGCGGGAATGCGTTCTGCTCCACAAAGCCGAGGTCGCGGTTCGCGCAGAAGGTCAAAAACTGCCGTTCCGGGTCGGACAGCGTGCCGTAGAAGGTGCGGAAGTTGCAGCACGCGCGCATGGCGGGGTCGAACGGTTTCTTCTCCACGCGAAACTTTTCGTTCATTCCCTGATACAGGCTGGGGCAGCCGATAATGCGGAAGTTGACGATGCCGTTCTTCTCCAGCACCGCCGCGGTGTACTCGCCGCGAACACCCAGCACAGCGCGTTCCGCCATTGTCCGCAGGAGCTTGACCGTGTCCGGGTGGAGCGTGATGTCCACGTTGCGCGCCATGCTCTGCACGCCCACGCTGATTGGAACCAGCGGTTTATCGCCGATTCGCTTCAGCATCGTCCAAACGTGCGGGTACGTCTGATTCGGGGTCAGCCAGATCAGCTCGGTCGTGATGTAGTGGGTGATGTCCGCCCGGTCGCGGAACGTGTCCGACGTAACATCCCACAGCGGAATCATCACGGGGTGAAAGATGTCCTTCAGCGCCCGGATAAACACGAGATTTCCCGTATTATTTCCCAGAAAAAAGAAGCGTTTTGCCCACTCATGCTTCTCAAACGACACCCGATCATTCCAAAACAGTCCAACCGCCATCCGCTTCCTCCTTCCTTATGACGTGGGGAGACCCCAGAGGCTCCGCCCTTGACCTGCCAAAGGGTCTTCGACCCTCTGGACTCCCTTTTTCGCGATTGAGTTGGTGACGACTTCATACTTTACCCGCGTGTTTATTTGGGGGAACGGTGCATCCTCTTGCGCAGCTTCTTCCGAAACGTTTCGCGGTCGAACAGCAGGAAGCCAATCGTCCGCTTCACCAGCCCGGTCTGCTCCGGGATGAAGCCAATCATGCGGCTCGGTGCGTCCGCCGCGCCCATCTCGTGCGCCGCAAGCGCCGCTTCCGCCGACTGGTCGCACACCAGCGTCCGCAAATCCAGCGCGTTCTCCCCCGCGAACACCATGTCCTCGAACGGGATGTTCCGCAGCAGCTCCGCGTCCGCTTCGGGCAGCTGCCGCAGCGCCCCCTCGAAGGGCAGCGACATTGCCAGCTGCACGCCGGGATTGTCAAGCGACTGCATCACGCCCGTTCCGGCGAAGGTATCGTGGAAGTCGCGCACGAACTGCAGCGCGTGATGCTGGACGCAGGTCGACAGGAAATGCGCGGCTTCATTGCGCCCCTCCTGCGCGTACACCGGGACGACACGCTCATTCTGCCGCTCGAAGCCCACGCAAGGCGCCTCGTCGGAGGACAGCAGGAACTCGCGGAACGCGCCGGACATGGCGGGCGGCATCGGATAGAAGCAGTGCACAGGAAAATCATACGCAGCGGACAAGCGCTCGCTGTTCCGCCCGTCCGCATGGACGTAGTAGACCGGAACCGCGCGCTGCGTCAGCTGGCAGAGCGCCGCCTGCAAGCGCCCGCTGTACCCCATATCAAAGCACGCCGCGCCTTCCGGCAGTTTTTCCTCATAATACGCCCGTGCCGCGCTGTATGCCGCCTGATGACGGCAGCCGTCGTAGAGTTTATCGCGGAAGAAGCGCAGAAACGATTCCCAGCGCGTTTTCTCCTGAAACGGCGATTGCCACGGGAAACCCGCCGCCTCCGCCTGATGGTGCAGTTCGCTTTCCGGCGCGTCAAGCGTGCAGAAGGACAGCAGCTTCAGCGTTTTTTCAGGCGTGTAGACCGTCCAGCGCACCGGCAGCGCCGCCCAGTCGGTCGGATTCGCCATCAGCGCGGGCAGCAAGCACCGCCGCGACGCGGGAATGTAGTCTGTTTCGACAGCATCCGCATCCGTGCGCAGCAGCTCGACTGCCTGCCGCAGCAGCGCACCATCCCGCGCGAGGAACACCAGCCGCTTTACGCCATCCGCCCGGCAGCGGCACAGCAGCCACTTTGCCAGCGCCAGCAGGTGTGTGCCGACGGCGTAGTACCCCAGCCGCGACGGATACGCCGCAAACGCGGAATCCGCCGTCGCGGGGGCATAGCCGTCGTCAAAGAAGCGGTTTGCCGCCAGCCCTTGTGCGCACCTGAGCGCCAGCGGCTGCATGGCGTCCGCCGTCGTGAAGCCCGCCAGACACCCGTGTCCCAGATTCGCCATCTGCGTGCAGTCCGCATCCATGAAAACGTCCGCCGGGCGCGGCAGCAGCAGAGCGTGCAAACCCGCTTTTTTCGCGGCTTCCACGTCGATTTTCGCATTGTCGCCGATGTGCAGCACGTTATCCGGCTTCACGCCCAGTTGCGCCGTCAGCTTGCGATAGAGCGCGCCGTTCCATTTCAGCGCGTTCTGCTCGTTCGAGAGGAAGAAGCCGTCCCAGCCGCGGACGCCGCATTTTTCCAGCATCCGCCGAATCGTGTCCGCGTCAAGGTACATGTCCGACGTCAGCACGACGCGTTTTCCCGCCGCTTTCGCCAAATGAAACAGCTGCACGCCGGTTTTGCGCGGGCGGCAGAAATGCACCTCCGCCTCCCGCTCGTTGTAGGTCATTTGCCCCACGCAGTCGTCCGACACGCCCAGATTCTGCATCATGGCGCTGTAAATGTTCCACATCGTCACGTCAGCTTGCGTTTCGGGCAGCCACGCGCGCGCGCAGCTTTCCGCCTCTATCCGCGCCTGTGCGAAGGAGGTCATGTTCCGCCGCGCCGCCCGTTGCCATTTGCCTTCCAGCGTGTGGAAGAGGTCAATCGGTGTGCGGAAGGGGCGCAGAATCAGTGTGTCGAACACATCCAGCGAAATCACCGGGCAGTCGATGCCGTCCAGCCCCAGAATCGCGCGCTTGATGCGCTCCGTCCCGTCCCGCCACGGGGTCATCGGCTGGTCGAACCAGAAGATTTCCGGCAGATTCGCGTCCTCATCAGGCGAAAAATCCGGGCAGAGCGCCGCCGTCAAGCGGCTGATTTCCGGCTGATTCGCCGCCTTCCGCGCCTGCTCCGCCCACATCCGCGCATACCACTTTCGCGCCTTTTGCAGCTGCTGACGCGCTTGATCCGCCCCTTGCTGATGCAGAAATTCATCCGCAAAGGCAAACACCTGCGCAATATCGGCGTAATTTTTGCGGAATTTTGCCGGATTTCCCGCCGCCCCCGTCGAGGACGACGCATGTTCACAGTAGAACACGCCGTCGCCGCGGTGCCGCCTGAAACCCTGCGCAAAGAAATACAGCACGACGGAAAACGCAATGTCCTCCGTCATCACAATGTGCTTTTTCGCCAGCGGCGCGTAGTAGGGCGCGCACCGCAGCCACAAATCGCGCCGAATCACCTTGTTCCAAATGGTATGGAAGCTATAGCACGTCATCGCCTGCTGGAAGAACGCATCCCGCACCGCATTGCCGCGCAGCTCGTCCTCCAGCACACAGTCCGCATGAACCGGGCGCACGAAGCGGTCGCCGTTTTCGCGCTGCCAGACCGTGTCGCCCATCACGAGGTCAAAGTCGTTTTCTTCCGCCAGCGCGACGGCGGCACGGTAAAAATCCACCGACACAAAATCGTCGCTGTCCAGAAAAGCGAGGTACTTGCCCGTCGCCGCGTCCGCGCCGGTCATCCGCGCCGCGAAAAGTCCGCGGTTCTGCGAATGCGTCAGCACCCGAAAGCGGCTGTCGCGCCGGGCATACTCCGCCAGCACCGCGCCCGCGCCATCCGGCGAGGCATCATCCACCAGCAGGAACTCCGCGTCCCGCAGTGACTGCGTGCGCAGCGACTCCAGACACGCGGGCAAATCCCGCTTCGTCCCATATACCGGAACGACCACAGACAGCGTTGCAGCCACCGCGCTTCTCCTTTCTGCCCATCCGAAAACGAGTGATACTTGCCGATTTTGACATGTACATTCTACCATATTCCCGCCCGATTGGCAAGCCTTTCGGGGGATTTTTGCGTCCCCTAAAAAACGGTTCTTCACGGAATCTTGGGGGAAGAGCAGCTTGGGGGCGCGTCTGCGGACGCGCAAAGTTACTGGCAGGGACGCTTCGCTGCCTGCACCTTTGTTGAGTGCGTTTGAGATGCTGGTCGCCCGCGGAACAGTTGGGGCGTTGCCCCAAACCCCACAAGGGACGCTGTCCCTTGACCCTGCAAGGGGCAGACGAAAAGGGACGAAGTCCCCCCTTGACCCCTCCGCGCGATTGGGTTGGTCACATTTTCATGCTCCTTCCGCGTGCAGTTTTTGGGGGCTTCGCCTAAGCCCTTGTTTGCTTCCCTAACTTTCCGTGAAGAACCCAAAAACGCGGTCAGACAGCTTTTTTCGCCATCTGACCGCAGGATGCCCTATTTTGCGGATAACCCGCTTACCAAGTAATATCCTCGCCCGTCAGCGCCTTCCACGCCTTGCGGATATCCTTCTGATGGCGCACGCCGTTCTTCGTGTCCCCATTCCGAATGGTTTCTTCCATCGTGCGCGGGAAATGGACGCACAAATGCCCGTCGAAGTCGTTATCCTTGATGCTGCCGGACAGGTGGGGCATACAGTGCATGGAGGCCAGCACCCATGTGCCGCTGGGCAGCAGGACATACACCGGCTTCTCGTCCCACGAGAACTTGCCGCCCCACGCCGCCTTCATAATCGCGGTATCCTGCGCCGTCAGCGGCTCAGAGTCCGCGTGACGACCCAAGGAATAGAAGCGCAGGCGGAAGGAGGAACCGCTTCTCGGCTCATAGACTAGCACCGTCTGCCCGCTCTTGATGGTCGGCTTGATTTCCGTGTACCACATCTGCAGCTTAATCTGGCTCTTTGCCGGGCCATTGCCGAAGGAGCCGCCGTTATTGCCCGGTTCTGACTTGTTATCGTCCGGGAGCGCGGTATCGCCGGTCACGCAGTCGCCCGTGTACAGCTTCGTCTGCGTGTTCACGCCCGCAATGCCGTCCGGGGCAAGCCCGTTGCGCTTCTGGAACGCCAGCACCGCCGCGCGGGTCGTCTCGTCATAAGTGCCGTTGATGGTCACGGTATAGCGCAGGTTGCTCAGCGCCTGCTGGAGGCGCAGCACCGCGTCGCCCGTCGCGCCGACTTTCAGGTTGGTGTACACCGTCGGCGTGGTGGAATCGACCTGCTTGCCTTCCGCCGTAATCGCGTTGACGGAGTAGAGGATGGTGTACGTCGCCGTATCGCCGTTGCCGGAGCCAGTCAAGCCGTTGCGCAGCTGGAACGCGCGCATGGCAGCGACCGTGTTCGCGCCGTACTTGCCGTCCACCTTGTCCGTCAGGTAGCCCAAATCCTTCAAGCGCTGCTGGACGCTCTTCACGTCGTCGCCCGTGCAGCCGGAATAGAGCAGGCGGGTCGGACGCGTCACGCCCGTGGTCGGGGTGGACGTCGGCGTGCTGATGGCAGCAAGCGCATCCGAAGAATACAGCTTCTTGTAGGTGCGCTTGCCCGCCACGCCGTCCGCGCTCAAATTGTTGCGCAGCTGGAACGACGCAACCGCCGCCATCGTGCCCGTGCCGTAGTTGCCATCCACCGTGCCCGTGTAGTAGCCCAGCGCCTTCAAGCGGCTCTGCACGCTCTTCACGTCATCGCCGGACGAACCTTCGCGGAGGGTGCGCGTGGGCACGATGCCGAAGGACTGCGTGGGGGTCGGCGTGGGCGTGGCAGCCGACGGATCAGCCGCAACCGCATTGCTCGAATAGAGGATTTTAACCGTGTTCGCGCCGACTTTGCCGTCCGCCGTCAAGCCGTTGCGCGCTTGGAACGCCTGAACCGCCGCCACCGTCGCCGCGCCGTAGATGCCATCCAGCGCGCCGGAGTAGTAGCCGAACTTGTCCAGTCGGCTCTGCACGCTCTTCACGTCGTCGCCGGACATACCGGGGCGCAGGATGCGCGTGGGTGCGCTTTCATCCACCGGCTTGGGAGAGGGCGTGACGGAGCTGCCCGCGTCAATCGCGGTGCTGCTGTACAGCGCCTTGACCGTGTCCTCGCCGCAGATGCCGTCGGACGTAAGCCCGTTGCGCGTCTGGAAGCGGCGAATCGCGCTTTCCGTCGCCGTGCCATACACGCCGTCCGCCTTGCCCGTCAAGTAGCCCAGCGCAATCAGCTTCGTCTGCACGCTCTTCACGTCGTCGCCCTTCATGCCCAGCGTCAGCTTGCGCTCGCCCACGCCGTCGGGCTGCGACGTTTCCTTCGCGCCGATTGCGCCTTCGGAGAACAGGCGCTTGCGGGTGTTTGTGCCCAGCACGCCGTCAGCGGACAAGCCGTTCTTCTTCTGGAAGGCAAGAACCGCCGCCTTCGTCGCCGCGCCGTACTGCCCGTCGGAGATGCCGGTCAGGTAGCCCAGCGCCGCCAGACGATCCTGCGTGTACAGCACATCCTGCCCACCCATGCCCTCGCGGAGCGTGCGGGTCGGGATGCCATAGGCGATGTTGTCCAAATCCGCGGTGGGCTTGGGCGTAATCATCGGCTGCGTGACGTTGCCATTGCTGTCGAAGTAGCTTTCCAGCTTGACGAGCGTGTTCTTGCCCGCCTTGCCATCCACCGTCAGCCCGGTCGCCTTCTGGAACGCCATGACCGCCTCAAACGTGGACTGCCCGAACACGCCGTCCACCTTGGAGATGGTGAAGCCCAAGTCCTTCAGCGCCTGCTGAAGCACCCGCACGCGCGAGCCGCTGGAGGTGTACTGCAATTTGCTGTAATCGCCCTTAAACAGCCCCGTCGCGGTCGAAGAGGAGGACGACGAATTGCCGTCAATGTCAATGCCCGTCTGCTTTTCCAGCAGAGCAATCGTCGCGGAACCGGCGATACCGTCCACCGTCAGGCTGTTCGCCTGCTGGAACGCGGTCACCGCCGCCTTCGTGCCGCTGCCGAAGCTGCCGTCCACCGTGCCGGAGTAGTAGCCCAATTGCGTCAAGGCCTGCTGCAAGCGGCGCACATTGTCGCTCTTGTCGTTCTTCTGCAGTTTCAAGGCTGCCGCGCTGCTTGTGATGACCAGCGTCAGCATCAGCACCAGCGCCAGCACACGCACGATGCTCTTTTTCATAGCATTCCCCTCCAAATGTTCCAAAGTACCTGCGGCTATTGTATCAGAAAATCACGCAATTGTAAAGAACTATTACGCATTTGTTACAAGTTGAACTTCCCCAGCAATTCCATCGGGTGGGCGATCAGCACCTTTGCGCCGTTGTCCAGCAGCTCCTGCGCCGTGCGGAAGCCCCACAGCACGCCCACTGGGTTCATGCCCGCGCTGCACGCACAGGTCATATCCACCTTCGTGTCGCCCAGATAGAGGAAATCCGCCGGGGCAATGCCGAGCTGCTCCGCCACCAGCAGCGCGCCCGCCTTGTCCGGCTTCACCGGCACGCCCTCCACCTGCCCGCGCACGACGCTGAACGGTACATCCGGGAAGAAGTGGCTGATGACGTTCTTCGTATCCGCGTCGGGCTTATTGGAGAGCACCGCCAGCTTCAAGCCGCGCTCCGCCAAAGCGTGCAGCAGCTCCGGAATGCCGTCGTAGGGCTGCGTTTTCACCTGCGTATGCTTCTCGTAGTACGCCTGATACTCCGCCTGCACCGCGCCAGAATCTTCGCGCCGTTGCCGACGAGGTAGCAGTATTCCTTCGTCTCCCAGCCGGGCAGCCCGTGCAGGCGCAAGGCACGGTTCATCGCCGTGGCAATGTCGTCAATCGTGTTCGTCAGCGTACCGTCCAAATCAAACAAAACCGCCTGAATCATCAAAAAAATCTCCTTTATGTGATGAATGGATTTCGCGCCGCGCTGCCATGCTAAGGCAGAAAGGAGCGATGAACATGGACAAAAAACGCAAGGATTCCGTCATTCGCGCAACCGTCGACCGTGCCGCCCTGCTGCGCGGGGTGCTGATGCTGACGGCGCTCGCCCTGCTGCTCTGCTTCGGCTTGAAGCCAAGCCGCGCCGCCGCGCCCGACGCCGAGGACGGCGCACTGACCGCCTCCGACGCCTCCGCCCGCCTGAGCGCCGAGTGTGAGCTGCTCCAGCGCGTCACCTTTTCCCCCTGCGGGCACGAAATGACGCGCCGCCAGCGCCTGCCGGCCGAACTTGCCGGCATGACGAAGGACGAACTCGCCGCGAAGTACGACCAGTGGGTCATCACGTCGTTTTCACCCGCGCAGGTGAGCATGGCGCGCGCGCTTGCCCTCTACTGCCCGGAGCATGTTGTGCTGATGCCGGACGAAAGCGGGCAGCTGTGCATCTTCCGCAACCGCTACGGCGACGCGCTGGCGCTGGTGCGCGAACTCGGCGTGCCGCTGAGCGACTTGCCGGACGATGTGCAGGAGGAGGTTCGTCCCGGTCTGGGGTTTGACGACGAGGTCACGCTGGAGAAGTGGCTGGAAAGCGTGCAGTCGTAAATCCCCAACCCCATTGTACGCCGATTCGCGCCGCTTGTCCAGCGGATTTCGCGGTTTTGTTTGCTTCCAGCGAAGAAGTATGCTATAATGATAGCGAACTTTCGCGATAGAGGTGAGCGCATGGCACGAATCGGCATCATGACCTTCCTGCACAATGACAATTACGGGTCGATTCTTCAAGCGTGGGCGCTGCAAAACGCCGTCCGTTCCTTGGGGTACGACGCGGAGCATATCGACTATGTTCCCTCGCAGACGGAAAAGATGAAGAATCTGCTGTGCAGCGGCAATTCGCCCCGCCTGATTTTGGACGGCATGAAAAAGCGCAGCGCGTCACGCGGGCTGAACGAGGGCTTCGATGAATTCCGGCAGACGCAGATGATTTTGTCGCCCATCTGCCGCGATCAGAGCGCGCTGGCACATCAGGCGCTGTCATACGACGCGCTGATTTGCGGGTCAGACCAGATTTGGTCGCCGACGTGGCTCAATCCGGCGTATTTCCTGAATTTCACAAAGAAGCCGAAAGTCGCCTACGCGCCGTCGCTGGGCGTATCGACGATGACGGACAGCGCGAAAGGGCGCAAAATCGCCGCATTGATACGGGGGTTCGCCGCCATCTCCGTCCGGGAGGAAGAGGGCGCGGCGCTCCTGCAAGCGCTCATCGGCAAAAAGCCCGCCGTCATGCCCGATCCCGTGATGCTCCTGCCGCGCGAAAAGTGGCTGGAGCTCATCGGCGGCGATATTCCGATGGGCAATGATATTCTGTGCTTCTTCCTGGCGGACAATCCCGCGTACTGGACGCAGGTGGAGCAGATTCGGCAGAAAACAGGTCTGGGCGTGCGCGTCATTCCGCGGACGGAATCAGCCCTCCAGTCCGCGTATCCGCTGGCAAAGGGCGTGACCCCCGCGCAGTGGCTTTCTCTGATTGCGGGCGCGAGCATGGTGCTGACGGACAGCTTCCACGCCGCCGCGTTTTCCCTCCTGCTGCACACGCCCTGCACAATTCTCCGCCGCTACCGCGAGGACGACCCCGAAAGCCGCAACAGCCGCGTTGACCAGCTGCTGCGCACGCTGCAAGTCGCCGACCCCACACATCCGGATTTTTCCGTGGTGGACGAGCAGCTTGCCATCCAGCGGAAGCGGGGTTTGGACTTCCTGCAATCCGCCATCAGTCAAGCAGTGTCGCAAGCGACGCCGGCAAAGGCGAGGTAAGCGACAGCCAATCCCCCGTCATCGGGTGATGGAGCGTCAAGGCGCTGGCGTGCAGCGCGAACCGCCCCGGCAATTGCGGAATTTCCGTGCCGTAGAGGAAATCCCCGACGACCGGGCAGCCGATAGACGCCATGTGTACGCGGATTTGGTGCGTGCGCCCGGTTTCAAGCACCAATTCCACCAGCGCGCGCGTTTTTCCGCGCTTCAGCACGCGATAGTGCGTCACCGACGGCTTGCCGCTGGGCGTCACGATACGGCGGATGCTGGCGGCGTCCTCCTTGCCGATGGGCGCGTCAATCACGCCGCAGTCGTCATCCGGGCAGCCCTCCACCACCGCCTGATACGTCCGGATGAACTCCGGCGTATGCAGAAGCGCCTGCAAACGGTGCTGAATATGCGCGTCCTTGGCGACAATCATCAGCCCGCTTGTGCCCTTATCCAGCCGATTCACCGGACGGTAGACGAAATCCGTCGGACAGCGCAAATGAGCATACAGCGCGTTTTCCAGCGTGTCGTCCGGGTGCAGGGCGCTGGACTGGCTCGCCAGCGGGGCGGGCTTGTCAATCACGAACAGCCAGTCATCCTCATGCGCAATGGTCAGCGGCAGGTCATACGGCTTGACCGCGTACGCCGGCGCGTTCTCCCGGAAGCGGATTGCCACCACCTGCCCGGCGCACACAAACGCATCCACCGGGGTCACGACGCCGTCCACCGTGATGCCGCCGTTCCACTTGGCGGACTTCATCGCCGTGTAGCTCACGCCCATCACGCGGCGCAGTACATCGCGCAGGCGCATTCCGTCCTGCTCCGGCAAAACCATATATTCCAACAAAAGCACCTCTTTTCAGGAGATGAAACCAATGAATGACATTCTTGCAATCCTCTCCGGCGGCGATTATGTCTCCGGCGAAAAAATCAGTCAGGAACTGGGCATCAGCCGCGCCGCCGTGTGGAAGCGCATTGCCCAGCTGCGCGAAGAGGGCTGGCAGATTGAAGCCGCCGGCCGCCGCGGCTACCGTCTCATCCCCGGCGACAGCCTCGACCCCATTTTCTGGGTGAATCAGCTGACGACCAAGACGCTTGGACGTGCCATCAACCACTACGAGCACACCATCACATCCTCCAACACGCTGGTGAAGCAGATGGCGGTGCAGGGCGCGCCGAGCGGGAGCCTGTGCCTGTGCGAATGCCAGACAGCGGGCAAAGGGCGGCTGGGGCGCACATGGTCAGCCCCCGCGGGACAGGCGATCCTGATGAGCGTCCTCCTGCGGCCGAAGCTCCCGCCGAAAAACGCGCCGCTGATTACCCTCGCGACCGCGATGGCAATGGCGCACGCTGTCCGCGAAGTGACGGGCATTGACGCGCAGATTAAATGGCCCAACGACCTTGTGTTCTCCGGCAAGAAGCTGTGCGGCATTTTGCTGGAAATCAGCGCCGACCTCGACCAGATTGAGTACGTTGTCGTCGGCACGGGGCTGAACGTACTGCGCGGGGCATATCCGCCGGAGTTGTCTGACCGCGCCGCCGCCTTGGAGGAATTCGCCAATCCGCCCGTGCGCCGGGAGATTGTCGTCCACTACCTGAAGGCGCTGGAGGACAACATGACGCTGCTGGAGGAGCACGGCTATCAGATCGTGCCGCGCACCGAGACGATGAAGGGCATGAACGGCACGCGCTTCGCACAGGCGTACATCGAG
>OLZZ01000574.1_pt1 | contig 15433 bp, 10 predicted proteins | sample 1673571 | NCBI WGS metagenome assembly OLZZ01 (sample SAMEA103958115, study PRJEB25191) | human gut metagenome | biome: human-associated habitat [ENVO:00009003]; feature: intestine environment [ENVO:2100002]; material: feces | place: Germany | collected 2013/2015 | reverse complement strand
TTGCAGACCGCTGACTAAGCCACTCATCCAAGGTACCAAGATCGATTTGCAAGGGGTTACTTCCCGATTGCGGATGCAAAGGTAGTACAATTTTTCTAATTACCAACTATCCGCAGCATTTTTTCTTCATTTCTTTTTTCACGGCCGCCGAAGGACACCCCCCCGAACACCCGCAAGAGCATCCACTACAAGGATTTTCCCCTTTCCGCGAACGGCGGAAAAAGGAGCGGATACTCTTTACGATGCTCCACAGGCACAGCAGTACGATCAGGGCTACCGCCCAATGTTGCCAGTCGGTCATACAAACAATCCTCCTATCTGATAAACGGCAAAGGACATGATCCATGCCAATATAGTGGTATAGGCAGCCGCAAATGCCGCCCACTTCCAGCCGCCCGCCTCCTGCCTGATGGCGGCCAGCGTAGCCACGCATGGGAAATAAAGCAGGATGAAAACCATATAGCCATAAGCTACAAGCGGCGTGATGGGCAACCGTTGGGCCAAGGTCGTCTGGTCGGCTTCGGCATCATCGGCATAGAGTACGCCCAGCGAACTGACCACCAGTTCCTTGGCTCCCACACCCGAAAGGATGCCGATGCCCAGCTTCCAGTCGAAACCCAATGGCTCGATAGCCGGCTCGATGGCCTTGCCGATGCGGCCGATATAGGAATTCTCCTGTTGCTGCGCCAGGTCCATCGACTCGGAAGGACGCGGGAAATACCCCAGCACCCAAATGATGATGGAGGCTACCATGATGACACCACCCATCTTGCGCAGGTATTGTGCACCCTTCTCCCACGTGTGGCGGAAGATAGCTTTCGAAGTAGGCATGCGGTAGGGAGGCAGCTCCATGACGAACGGCGTGTCGTCGCCCTTCACAAGGAAACGGCTGAAGAGACGCGCCATGACCACGGCCAGGATGATGCCCAAACTATAAATGCTCAACAACACCAGGCTGGCATGATGGGGGAAGAAGACGCCTACCAGCAACAGGTAGATAGGCAGGCGCGCACTGCACGACATCAAGGGATTGATGAGGATGGTCACAAGCCGGCTTTTGCGATTCTCGATGGTACGCGAAGCCAATACGGCAGGCACATTGCATCCGAAGCCCATTATCAGAGGAATGAATGATTTTCCATGAAGCCCCATCTTGTGCATGAGCTTGTCCATGATGAATGCTGCGCGTGCCATGTAGCCACTATCCTCCATTAGAGAGATAAAGAAATAGAGAATGAGAATTTGTGGCAAGAACACGATGACGGAACCTACACCTCCTATCACACCATCTACGAGCATGGCTTTCAGAGGTCCGTCTGACATGTTGTCTGAGAGCAGATTTCCTAACATGCCGACACATGTCTCGATCCAGTCCATAGGATACTGGCCGATGGAGAACGTTGCTTCAAACATCAGCCAGATTATGAGAATGAAGAGAGGGAAGCCAAGAATGCGGTTTGTCAGCAGACGGTCTATGATGTGTGTCATCTGATAGGTGTCGTGCTTGTTTCCCGTTGTGTAGCCTGCCTCTTGCAAGGCTCCATGAATGAAGCCATATTTTGCGTCCATTATGGCTGTCTCGCTGTCCTCGTGCGTGTATTCGAGCACCTCTTGGGCTGCCTTGTCGCGTGCGGCTATAATGTTGGCATAATTAGGCAGAACCGTAACTACATGTTCTGCCGTCTCGTCTTTTTCAAGCAGCTTTATGGCGAGATAGCGTGTAGAGTAGCGTTGGCGCAAGGTGTCAACCTGTTTGAGCTCCTTCTGTATCTCCGTTATGCCTTTCTCTATATAGGGGCCGTGGTTTATGTGAATGTGCCTGAACACGTTGTTTCGTGGCTTTACGCCGTTGGCAAAATCTTCCTCATGGTTAGCTGTCGCTTCGTCGGCACTTGCTTTCTCATATTCTGCGTGCCAAGCCTTTATTTGTTGTGCCACCTCAGGATTGAGATTGCCTTCGTGGTCAAGAAAGTCGCTTCCCTCATAGAGGTTTATTATAACATGGAAGAGAAGCTTAACGCCACGTCCGCTCTTGAAGGATGTAGGAATCATGGGTACACCAAAGAGTTGTCCGAGCTTGCCATAGTCGACGTTGTCGCCACGCTTCTCTGTCTCGTCAAACATGTTGAGTGCACAGACCATGCGTGGGTGCATGTCGATGAGTTGCGTGGTGAGGTAGAGGTTACGCTCCAGATTGCTTGTGTCGATGACGTTTATAATGACGTCAGGGGTCTTCTCTATGAGTTGCTTGCGCACATAAAGCTCTTCTGGCGAATAGGCCGAGAGCGAGTAGGTGCCGGGCAAGTCGACGAGGTTAAACTGATAACCTTCAAATGTGGCGTGGCCTTCTTTGGCGTCAACGGTAACGCCTGAATAGTTGCCGACATGTTCGTGGGCTCCTGATGCGAAATTGAAGAGAGAGGTCTTGCCGCAATTCGGGTTTCCGACAAGCGCCACATTTATGATGCGACGCTTCCTCATGGCAGCATCGTGGAGCTGCTCGTCCGTGATGTTGTCCTCACATTCGGTCGGCTCTATATCGGGTGTAGCGCCTGCCTTTGCTGCTTCGCTGTCTTTCAGCTTCTTGGCCTCTTCTTCCGATATTACCTCGATCATGTCGGCTTCAGAATGGCGCAAAGACACCTCATAGCCCATGATTTTATATTTAACAGGATCTTGTAGAGGGGCGTTGAGGAGCACATCGACAACTTTGCCCTTTATAAAACCCATCTCCACGATGCGCTTTCTGAAGCCACCATGTCCGGTAACTTTCACTATGACACCGCGTTCACCTGTTTTAAGATCTGATAGTTTCATCGTTTCATTCGATTTATGTTTATTACGCGATATGGGCTCAACATATTATTGTTTTATTTTTTATAAGCCCTTTACATCTACATATTTTCAAAACATTACAAAATTAATATTTTTTCTTTATATAATGTGTAATGATAAAGAGAAAGATGTGTTGTTTAGCATAAAATACCTAAAAAAGGGGACTGTAATGTGCGTTTTTTATAATATTTCCGTATATTTGTCGCCTAAAATAGACGGTTATTGCCGATTTAAACAGAAAACTATGACAAGAAAACAAACAGGAAAAATAGTGTTGACGCTCTTGCTTGCAAGTTGTGCGTTTGGCAGAGTGCAAGCTCAGATGGTGGTAAGGGCCAACCGACAGGTGCAATTTGAGAAGACGCTGCCGGCAGGCAATTATAGCGGAATGTCACATTTTGCCGATAACCTTTATATGCTTGCTGATGATAAATATGCCAGCGACGGGTATAGGCTCGTTGAGATAGAAACCGATTCGGTTTCCGGGCAGATTAAAAAGGTCGTGGACAAGGGGTTTGTTGTAGGAGCCAACAATAAAAACCGTGATGCTGAAGGTGTGGCGTTTTTGCCTCATCGTCAGTCGGTTATGGTCGTTGGCGAGGCGGACAGCATGATAAAGGAATACTCGCTTGACGGTAAGGCCGAAGGACGCCAGCTACAGCTTGAGAAGGGTGTCGGCAATGGCGGTTATGAGTCGTTGGCTTATGACGGCTATAGAGGTCTGTTGTTTACATGTACAGAAAACCCTCTTCCTGAAGACTTGCAAAGAGACAACAATGAACCATGGCGCTTCCGCATACAGGCCATCGACGAATTGTCGCTAAAGGTGCTTGGCAGCTGGCTGTATGTGGCAGACAAGCCCTTAGGCAAGGCTTATAAGGCTGGCAATTATGCTTTTGGCATTAGTGAGTTGACAGCTCTTGACAACAACAAGGTGTTGGTTCTCGAACGCGAGTGTTATGTCCCGAAGAAGAAAATTGGTGCGTGGGTGCGAAACAAAATCTATTGTGTCACGTTGAGCAAGAATCATGGATTTTCTGAGAACCTGCATGGCTCTACACAAGCTGTAGACAAAACCCTTGTCTATGAATGGAAGACCAAGATGAACCTTACGGCGCGGTCTTTCGCCAACTATGAAGGAATGTGTCTTGGTCCCACCTTGACAGACGGCTCGCGTACGCTGCTTCTTTGTGCCGACTCGCAGAACCAAGCACACGGGGTGTTGAAAGATTGGTTTATGAGTTTGGTTATTAGATAACTGAACTTTCGCATTTAATAAATGGAAATTATCTCAAGCGAGCGTCGCCGCGCTCTACTTTGTCGCTTGCCAGAGCAAGAAGGCGGCGAATATCCATAACCGCTGGTTGAGCTGCCGAAGGCAGCGAAGCCTGCGGTTCAAAGAATGATGGTAAGATCCTAACGACCGATTTGGGTTTAACAATTATCTTCAATCCATTTCACAACAGCATCGTCGTCGTTACAGCCAATAACCTCGTCGGCTTGTGCTTTTACCTCGTCATAGGCGTTTGCCACAGCCACGCTATGATCGGCTATGCGCATCATGGACAGATCGTTGCGATTGTCGCCAAACACAACAATGCGTGTGGCGCCAAGCTCATTGGCCAGACGCTTTATGGCCGACGCCTTGTTGGTGTCAGGAGCATAAATGTCAAGGATTCCTTGTGCGGAGTCGTCAATGTCATAATAGCATGCGGGTGAGCAAGCCACGCCGCGCTCTTGTAGCTCTTTGTTTATGGCGTCCATAGCAGGGTAGGGGCCAAGTGAGAACACAAGCATGGCTTCATCGACGTCGTGGGCAGCGATTTTGTCGCACAGGCGCAACTGCTTCAGGGGTGTTTGAACGCGAGGTTCCATGAAGGCCTTCTCGCGCTCCGTCATGTTGTGGCTATGGTGCACTATGAGCGTGTTGCCATGTCGACGATAGACGAAAGGTGCGACATGGTGTTTCGCAAAGACCTCTAATATTTGTTCTACTGCTTCATTGCTCATCGTCCTTACGTTTGAGAAACAACTTTGCTGTGGATCCCATAATGCGGCACCCGTCATGAGAATGTAAGGAATGTTGCTCTTTACATCTTTCATCAAGACTGTTGCTGTAGCTGGTGTGCGAGCTGTTGCTACGGTAAAGAGCACTCCCTTGTAGTTGATGAGCGTGTTAAGGCGCTCTATTGTTGAAGGCGACAGCTCAGACTGGCTGTTGAGCAACGTGCCGTCCATGTCGCTCACAAATAATGTCCTTTCTTTCATTAATGCTCTTTCGTTAATGTTTCCAAAATTGCTTTTCAAGAGAAATCTTCAGAACTTTTCTCTCACCCATTTGTCGCTTCTATTTCTTTAAATTGGCAAGCAGAGTGTTAAGCTGGTTTTCATCGCTTATTAGCACCTCGCGTGGCTTGCTGCCTTGAGCTGTTCCAACGATACCTGCCTTTTCGAGCTGGTCCATGAGTCGTCCGGCACGATTATAGCCGATAGAGAAGCGGCGTTGAATCATGCTGGTGCTGCCTTGCTGCGTGCTCACAATGGAGCGTGCTGCTTCTTCAAAGTAGGGATCAAGGCTTCCTATCTCGCCTGAACCTCCAGCTGCCATGGTTGAGTCGCCACCATCAGGATTGACAGGCTCTGGTATGGGCATGGGTTCCACGGGACCGCTTTGTTCTGAAATGTACTTGTTTATGCGCTCTACCTCAGGCGTGTCGACAAATGCACATTGCACACGGATGGGCTCGCTTCCGTTGATGATGAGCATGTCGCCCTTTCCTATGAGCTGGTTTGCACCAGGTCGGTCGAGGATGGTTCTTGAATCGATCATGGCGCTCACGCGGAAGGCCATACGTCCAGGGAAGTTGGCCTTGATGGTGCCTGTTATGATGTTGGTCGTAGGACGCTGCGTGGCGATAACCATGTGTATGCCCACGGCACGGGCAAGCTGTGCTATACGGGCTATAGGACGCTCAATGTCCTTTCCTGCTGTCATGATAAGGTCTCCAAACTCGTCAATGATGACGACGATGTAAGGCATGAACTCGTGACCGTGAGCGGGGTTGAGCTTATGGTTAAGATATTTCTCATTATACTCTTTTATGTTTCTCGCTCCCGCATCTTTAAGCAAGCCGTAACGGTTGTCCATGAGCGCGCAGAGACCGTTGAGGGTCTTTACAACCTTAGACGTGTCTGTAATGATTGGCTCATCCACATTTTCGTCTAACGAGGCCATGAAATGGTCAGTAATGGGGTTGTAGACGCTAAACTCGACCTTCTTCGGGTCAACAAGCACAAACTTCAGCTCGTTTGGATGCTTCTTGTAGAGAAGAGAGGTTATGATGGCATTCAGACCAACCGACTTGCCTTGGCCTGTGGCACCGGCAACAAGGAGGTGAGGCATCTTTGTGAGGTCAGCAATGTAGACATCGTTGGTGATGGTCTTTCCGAGCGCTACAGGCAGGTCATACTTACACTCTTTAAACTTACGCGAGTTGAGAATGCTCTCCATCGACACAATGTTCTTCTTCTTGTTTGGCACCTCTATACCTACCGTTCCTTTGCCAGGTATAGGAGCTATAATACGAATGCCGAGAGCGCTAAGGCTGAGGGCGATGTCGTCTTCAAGGTTACGGATTTTCGAGATGCGCACGCCCTCGGCAGGTGTCACCTCATAGAGCGTGATGGTGGGGCCTACAGTTGCTTTTATCTCTTTTATGCCCACGCCAAAACTGTTGAGCACTTCTACAATGCGAGCGTTGTTGCTGTTGATCTCGTCCATGTCGACTGTAGGCGTGGCGTCGTCATATTTTTTTAGCAAGTCGAGCGTCGGATACTTATATCGTGTGAAAGGCTCTTTGGGATTGATGGGTGTGTGGAGCTGACTCTCCACATTTAAGGTTGATGCGTTGGCCTTCTCGTCACCCTTTGCCACCTCTATAAGGAGAGACCCCTTGCCGTCTGCCTTTACTGCGTCCTGATAATTGTCATTTTTAACTGGCGTTTTGGGGTCAAGAGTAATGGTTGTTGCGTTGCCCCTGTCTTCTGTGGCAGGATCGTCGCCTTGCTTGCCGTCGGCTGTCTCGTCTTCCGCTTTCTTTAGCTCAGGAGTGTTGGCATCGGTCAGATTTATTACCGTCGCTCCGTAACGTGGTTCCTGAGCGTCATGTTGCTCCTGTTGAGCGCGCTTCTGCTCATTTTCATCGTCCTCGTTTTGCGTGTTTACGTCTGTTGTGTGCTCCTCCTGATTATAGTTTGCGTCCATTGAGTTTGTAACCGTAATCTTTACCTTACTCGTAAGATATTTCACAGGATTGAGCATCTTCCTTATAAGAATGATGGTCTGCGAACTGATGAAGGTAAGGAATATAATGGCTGTTACAACGAGTGTGATAGTTAGACCAGGAGAGCCTATGAGGTTCTCAAGATGTTGCATGCAATAGAGACCATGGTTGCCGCCAGGGTTATAAACTTCGTCTCGCATGATGGGCGCAAGAAACTTTGCAAAGGCAACGGAGCTCCACACCATGACAACCGTCAGGGAGAAGAACCATTTCCATATATTAAGGTTGAAGATGCCCATGAGCTTCATGCCTACGGCAATCATGAATATTGGAATGACAAAGGATGAGAGACCGAAGCTTAGTGTTATGAAAAAATAAGACACGATGGCTCCAAAACTGTGGCAACAGTTGGAAAAGATGTTCTTCTCGTTCTGCCACTCGCTTGGACGCATGTTCTCCAATATGCTCTGGTCTGCCTGTCCGGTGCGCAGGAATGACACGAAAGCGATGAGCATTATTGCTGCGACAGCAAGAAACAATAGTCCGAAAATAAAGTCGGCACGTTCGTTACTTAATATGTTTTGAAGACTCGTCAAGCTGTTTGTTTTTGCCTGTTTTTGTCCTGATTTTCTTTTTCCCATTAGTATGACTTACTTATTTTACTGCAAAAATAGTGTAAAAAAGTTGGAAACGTTCAAAAAATCATAACTTTTTTTCTAATTTTGCAATTTGTAAGTAAAAGGGACGATGAAAACAATATACAACAAATACGACAAAAACAAAATTAACGCTTTGCCCCAAGTGTTATTTCCGGGAAAAATAGTTGTGGTGCAGAGCGAGAGCGAGGCCGACAAAGCGGTAGACTATCTCTTGTCTTGCGACATCATGGGTGTGGACACAGAGACCAAACCCTCGTTTAAGAAGGGACACATGCACAAGGTGGCCCTCCTTCAGGTATCTACGCGCGAGGTCTGCTTTTTGTTCCGTCTTAACTTTATCGGAATGCCTCCTTCGGTCATTCGTTTGCTGTCAAACACCACCGTTCCGATGATCGGACTGTCTTGGCATGACGACATTTGTTCGTTGCATCGCCGTACCGACTTTACCCCCGGTCTGTTTATTGACATCCAAAATATTGTTGGACGTATAGGTATAGAAGATCTGAGTTTGCAAAAGCTCTATGCCAACATTTTTGGCGAGAAGATAAGCAAGCGCCAGCGCCTTACCAACTGGGAGGCAGATGTTTTGAACGAAAAGCAGAAACGTTATGCTGCTACCGATGCGTGGGCTTGCATAAACCTGTATCAGGAAATTCTGCGTCTTGAGGCAGAAGGCGATTTTAAGCTTGTCAAGGTAAAGGAAAAACCTGTTGAGGCGGCTACTCCCAACGATGCTGCCCGTGATAAGGAAGAATCTCCTAAAGATGTCTCTTCAGAGGCAGCCTTAAATGATGCAGCTTTAAATGATAAGGAGGTCTCGTCAAAAGACAATCAGCTGACGCTTCAGGAAATGTTAGCCAAAGCCAAGGAATCTTTAGCTAAGGCTAAGGAAGAGATGGCAAGGGTTAAAGAAGCTTATGCCAAGGCAAAGGATAATCTTGCCAAGGTAAAAGAGGAGATGGCAAAAGCAAAAGCAGAAGAAGCTAAGGTTAAAGACAAAGAAGTAAAGCCAAAGGCAACCAAGCCCAAAGCTAAGCGCTTAGCTGCTGCTAAGGTGGAATCTGAAACAACAGAGGTAAAGGTAAAAGAACAATAGAACCTTATTGTTGAAGACAACACATTCTTATTAGAGATTGCCCAATATAAAAAAACAAAACATCAAAAACAATATGTATAAATCAATATATCTTAAGAGAGGCAAGGAAGAGAGTTTGAAACGTTTTCATCCTTGGGTGTTCTCAGGAGCCATTGCCGCCATTGATGATGGTGTGGAAGAGGGCGAGCTTGTGCGTGTGATAAGCAGCAATGGAGAGTTTATTGCTGTCGGCATGTACCAGATCGGTTCCATCGCCGTGCGCGTACTTACATTCAAGGATACTGTCATAGACCATGGGTTCTGGATCTCGCGTCTGAAATCGGCTCTTGACATGCGTCGTGCAATCTCTATTGCCGACAATCCCCACAACAACACCTATCGATTGGTTCATGGCGAGGGCGACAACATTCCTGGCTTGGTGATTGATTTTTATGGTCCTACCGCCGTTATGCAAGCCCATTGTGTAGGCATTCACCTCATGCGCCACGCTATTAGCGAGGCGTTGGTTGAGGTTATGGGGTCGCGCATACAGAACATCTATTATAAGAGTGAAACAACGCTTCCCTTCAAAGCTGATGTGGAACATGAAAACTCTTTTATATATGGTGGCGACGAAAACGATGTGGCTATGGAGAACGGATTGAAGTTTCATGTCGACTGGCTTCGTGGCCAGAAAACCGGCTTCTTTGTTGACCAACGCGAAAACAGAAGCTTGCTTGAGCAGTATGCCAAGGACCGTTCTGTTCTCAACATGTTCTGTTATACAGGCGGCTTCTCTGTATACGCCATGCGTGGTGGTGCCAACATTGTGCACTCGGTAGACAGTAGCGCAAAGGCAATTGAGCTGACTAACCGCAACATTGCCGACAACTTTGGTAACGACCCGCGTCATGAAGCGTTCTGCGAGGACGCATTCAAGTTTCTTGACGCCAACGACAAGAAATATGACCTTATAATTCTCGATCCACCAGCTTTTGCCAAGCATCGTGCAGCTCTTCACAATGCGCTCAAAGGCTACACACGTCTTAACGTGAAAGGTCTTCAGCGCATAAAGCCAGGAGGCATATTGTTCACCTTCAGCTGTTCGCAGGTTGTGTCAAAAGACAACTTCCGCAATGCCGTGTTTACTGCTGCCGTACAGGCTAACCGCAAGGTGCGCATCTTGCATCAGTTGCACCAGCCTGCAGATCATCCGATAAATATCTACCACCCAGAGGGAGAATATCTTAAGGGATTGGTGCTGTATGTAGATTAGTAACACGGCTTTAAGAGCTAACGACTCCTAGAAAACGTTCATTCCTTATAAAAATCTTTTCATGTTACAAGGTGAAAATTGCAAAATAGAAAAACAGTTCTTGTCAAAGGTAAAGACCTATATAGCGCAACACAATGTGGTTCGTGCTACAGGTCGTTATCTTGTTGCCTTATCTGGAGGAGCAGATAGTGTGGCGTTGCTGTTAACCATGCAAGACATGGGGTTTCATATAGAAGCGGCTCATTGCAATTTTCATCTTCGTGGAGAAGAGTCGGACAGGGACGAACAGTTTTGTAAGAACCTGTGTGAGCGCCGTGGTGTGTCTCTGCACCTTGCCCATTTCGACACGCGAGGTTACGCCGCTCTTCATCATGTGAGCATAGAGATGGCAGCCCGCTCGCTCCGCTATGCTTATTTTCAAAACCTGTGTAAAGATCTTTCGCTTGATGGCATTTGTGTGGCCCATCATCGCGACGACAGCGTGGAGACAGTTCTCTTGAACTTGGTTCGCGGTACAGGCGTTCATGGCTTACGCGGTATCTTGCCTGTAAACGGCAATATTCTGAGGCCTCTTCTGTGCGTGAGCCGAGCAGACATTATAAATTATCTTGGCTGCAAAAATCAAAACTACGTCACAGACAGCACTAATCTTGTGGCTGATGTGATGCGCAACAAAATTCGTCTTCAGATTCTTCCTCTTCTTCAAGAGCTGAACCCTGATGTGAAAACAACAATAGCAAAAGCGGCTGAACATGTAGCTGAAGCGTGCAAAATTATAGACCATTCGTTAGATGAGGCTCTTTCTTATGGTTTGAAAGTTAATAGTTTTGATGTAGAGCGTTTGCTTAGTTTTCCGTCACCCGAATATCTCCTTTATACCCTGCTGAAGCGTTACGGCTTTCAGTCCAGTCAGATAAACGAGGTTTATCGTTCTATAATGAGCCGGGAACAACATGGCACAAAAGAGTGGCAGAGCGAGGATTATTCAATGGCTCTTACTCGTGGACGCATACTTATTGATAAACGAGAGGAGATGGCGTTTAAGCCAATTAAGCTGCCCGAGGTTGGCACATATGTTCTTAACCAAGAAAACGATAAATTAAAAATTGAACAGATAGAACGTGATTCCACGTTTTCATTAAGCAAGCAAGCCGATTGTGTTTGCTTGGATGCGCAAAACGTGTTGTTTCCGTTAACTGTTCGTCGTTATGTTGCTGGCGATAAGTTTGTGCCGTTCGGCATGAAGGGTTTTAAGCTTATAAGCGATTATCTTACGGATAAAAAAAAGAACGTGTTTGAGAAGCGTCGTCAGCTTGTTGTCTGCGATGCTGAGGGCAAAATTGTGTGGCTTGTAAATGAGCGCGTCGATGACCGTTGCAAGGTAACCAATGATACAAATTCTGTTTTAAGGCTTAGCTTTATTTTAAACCAATAGATGCGCAAATAGGCCATTATTGCAATCTGTATTGTTATTCCCGCTTGTTACAATTCTCTTATGATGTGCTTGATGGCAGCAACCGGGTGATACAAAATCATTCTCGGACCTGCCCAGCGCATCACTTTGCACATTTGTTCTTTCATCTGAGGGCGATAGCAGTGGATGGGACATTTTTTGCAAGTTGGCTTGTTCTCGCCGAACTTGCAACGTTCCAGTCTTGCAACAGCGTATTGTAGCAACTCTTTGCAGGAAGGGCACAATTCCTTGTTGCCCTCCATCTTCCTGCAGTACAGACGTATCATCTGCTCCACTACTTGCTTCTCTTCCTTTATTCTGTTCATATTCTATCTCAAGAACGTATTTAGCTTGTCTGTCAATATCTATTGGACTTCTGATCAGTCAATATCTATTAATTGGAAATGCTTGTTGAAGGTCAAATCCAATCCGTTTGTCAGTTCCACCTCGTATTCATTCTTGTTTATTTCAATCTTTTTCACCGATTGTCCTGCATAATTATCCTTCAAGTAGTTCGTGATGGCTTGCGGAATCAACTCTACTGGCACGATTCCCTGCTTGCAGTCTATCTCTGTAAGATTTCCTTTTTTGTCGAACTCCAGCTTCGTGCCATTCTGCAGAACAACATCATAGCTTCTGCTGATAACGCCAGTCTCAATCGTAGCAAGCATCACCTTCTGATTGTTGAAATGCTGGCTGAGCAAGGTTTGAGCCTTGGCTGGAAGTGTATTTACAGAAATAGGCTTGTCGTTGCCCGCATTCGCCACCATATTGCATGAAACCATGCAGCAAATGGCAATCATCAATACTCGAAAAAATCTTTTCATAAGTCACAAATTTTAAAAATATAATACCTAAGTTGTGATGGATTTTTTACACCATCTAAGAATTAGACGCAGATCGTGCCTGAAAGTTTAATGAGAAATGTTAAATTTCGAGTAGAATTATGTTCTTTATTCATGTTCCCATCCGCAATCGCCATGGTAAATCGTCTGTCGGGCCATTAAGAGAATTGCCATACTGATAAATGACCATTAGGACTGATTTTTTCTATTAGTTATTTGTGATTATAATTTTCTTAGTCTAATTTTGCACTCATAATCATATTAGTTATGAGTGAGATTAATGATAAACTGAATGAGAAATTACGCCAGCAGATGGATGGCATGTTTGATGAGGACGAGGAACATAGACTTCGGCTTATAGCAAAATCTTATGCTATGTGCGAGAATTCCATTGCCGTGCTTAGCAATCTGCGTACAGACAAAAGTTATATATATTATGGTAGGACGAGCAACGTCTTAGGTTTTGAACCCGCTGGAAGCTATGAAAAAATAGATTCTATTTGGGAAGAGAAGATACTGTGTCGCATCCACCCTGACGACCGGCGTCGCCGCAATCTGCAGGAATTGGCACACAACCATTTTGTCATTACATCACATACTGACAACGCATTCGACTGGTATATGGAGAACACCATGCGTATGGCAGACAAGAGCGGAAATTATTTGAACACGCTCCATCGTATTTTCTATTTCCAAGGCAAGGGTCAACGAGGTGTAAGCTATGCCATTTGTCTTTTCAACCTTGCTGTCAAAACAAGCAAAGTGGCTGTCATGAAGAACACGCTCACGGGCGAGGAACGTCAGATCGACATTGACGAAAAGCAGCTATTGAGTGAGCGCGAAATAACCGTCATTAAATTGGTAAGTCAAGGAATGTCAAGCAAAATGATTGCCTCCAAACTTGACATCAGCAAGAATACCGTAGACCGCCATCGTCAGAACATCATCAACAAGATGCAGGTATCCAATATGACAGAAGCCTGCAACAAAGCAAAACAACTGTTATTGGTATAAGACTAATTAAAAGAAATAATAATGAAGAAGATTATGAATTGTGCGATGGCTGCGGCATTAGCCCTGCCAATGCATGCACAGAAATTAGAGAAAATGACATGGTTTAATGAGCCGTCAAGTTATGAAATCAAGAACAACACCTTGACTATGGATGTTCCTGGCCATTGCGATTATTGGCGCATCTCGCACTATGGCTTTACGGTGGACGACGCTCCTTTCTATTACAACACTTATGGTGGCGAGTTTGAAGCTAAGGTTAAGGTTTCTGGCGATTACAATGTGCGCTTCGATCAGGCTGGCCTTATGATCAGAATAGATAAGGAAAACTGGTTGAAGGCTGGTATTGAGTATGTTGACGGCAAATACAAATTGAGTTGTGTTGTCACTCATCACACCAGCGACTGGAGCGTTATCTCACTCGACAAGCCTGTAGATTTCGTATGGATAAAGGCAGTACGCCGTTTGGACGCCATTGAGATTTTCTATTCTTTCGATGACAAGACCTATACCATGATGCGCAACTGCTGGATGCAGGACAACACTCCTGTCATGGTTGGTTTGGCTACAGCTTGTCCTGATGGCGAAGGCTTCAAGGCAAAGTTTGAGAATTTCCAAGTAAAGCATTTGCCCGATCAGCGCAGATTGGAATGGTTGAAGGCTCATGCCGAATAAAGGTTGCTAAGACATCGTCTGCAACATCGCTTTCTGTCATCAGTTCGGGGTAGTCTCTCTTCACTTGATTACAAAGAGTTGTACCATCCATCAATCCAACAATGTTGTTCCATTCCTTTGGATTGTTCTCACGCAAGACCTCTGCCCAAATATGAGTGTACTCGTGGATTGGAGTATCTGCATTTACCACGCTTGGGTCGATATAATCTTGCCATTTGTGGTAAATCCCCACATTTGTTGCGTCCCATTACTTGGCAAGGGCGGTGGCGAAGAACTAGGCTATCCATCCTTATATTGCTTAGCCAACTGACTTACAAAATTGAACTTAAATGTATTCATGGCGTTCTGAATGAAGGCTGCTTTGGTGACCCACTATGCTTGACAATTGACCCTTGCCTGCGCCACTATCGGCTACGAAATTTGCCAACATTCCGCTTGTTTCCTTCCAACTTTTGTCGGGATATATGAATTCTGCCCCACTTACATGTGCGCCAAGTATTGGGAAAAGCATTGGACGAGTGGCTGATGCATGTCCTTCGACACCTGCGAAAGCAAAAGTTGCACGCATTCGGTGCCTTTTCCGAGGCGTGGAATAGCTGGAGGGGTGGGTTTACTGAGATTGTATTTAAAATTTGTCATGTCTGATGATTTGTTAAGTTGTTGATTTTAAGCCTTTTAGAGAGTGTATAGTGTGGGCTGTCATTACAATTACAGTTATTACAGTTTTATTTACAAGGGTTGCTATTTCTGTCTTTTCTATATATAACTTATTGATTATTAATTAGTTATAAAGTCTTAAAGAAGGGGGTTGTAAGATATTCCCCCTATTTGTAATAACTGTAATAACTGTAATTGTAATAGCTCAATGGTGTTTACTGCTCCATTCATTTCTCCTCTCCAAGGCCTGTGGCGAAGCCGCTCGCCACCTGCATGGGTTCCTCGGCTATTCTGTAGGTTTCAGCACAGCTCTCCATTCCATAAACTGCTTGGTTGTTTCTCCGCTATGATGGTCGAGGAAGAGACTGTGGGCGGTGTCGAGCGCAGCAATCTTCTGCATGTCCTCAGCATCAAGTTCAAAGTCGAAGAGATTCAGATTCTCCTGCATTCGTTCCTTGTGAACGGTCTTCGGGATGATGATTACGTCGCTCTGCAGCAGCCAGCGCAAGGCTACTTGTGCGGCAGTCTTGCCGTATTTCTCGCCAATCTGGGTGAGGGTAGGGTTGGTGAACAGTCCGTTCTTTTCTTCATAATTGTAAAATCTTATCGTTGTTATTTTATCTTGTTATATTCCTCATCGCTCACAGCCTCCTGCCACTCGTTG
>OLZZ01000572.1_pt1 | contig 15496 bp, 19 predicted proteins | sample 1673571 | NCBI WGS metagenome assembly OLZZ01 (sample SAMEA103958115, study PRJEB25191) | human gut metagenome | biome: human-associated habitat [ENVO:00009003]; feature: intestine environment [ENVO:2100002]; material: feces | place: Germany | collected 2013/2015 | reverse complement strand
AACGGAGGTGACGAGCGTGGCGAAAGACGGTACAAACAGAGGCGGCAGACGGGTACGCGCCGGAGATAAACCTGCTCCTGCCGCAGAGAAAAAGCAGAAAGGACTTCCGGTGAAAATCATAAGCAACGACATACCTGTGCTCGACACAGCGGAACTTGAAGCAGTCGACCTGCCGGAGGGCGCTGTGCTGAACGGCGCGGATATGCCTAAGCCAAGCGACTATCTCTCGGCTCGGCAGAAGAACGGTGTTCCGCTCGGCGCTGACAATATTTACAGAGAAACCTGGCTGTGGCTCAAACAGCGCAGCTGCGAGAACCTCGTAAACAAGCGGCTCATCGAAGCCTATGCGCAGGCGTACGCAAGATACATTCAGTGCGAGGAAGCAATCAGTACTTACGGCCTGCTTGGCAAGCACCCGACCACGGGCGGCGTTATTGCTTCGCCGTTCGTGCAGATGTCGCAGCAGTTTCAGAAGAACGCAAATCTCATCTGGTATGAGATCTACGGAATAGTCAAGGAGAACTGCACCGAGCCTGTCGGTGATGATCTGAACGACGCTATGGAACGGCTCTTGCGTTCAAGGAAAGGATAACACCATGTCAAAGGATACCATCGAATTTTTCAGAGAACTTAAAGGAAACCGTCCGAATCTTACAGTTCAGCAATACCGAACAATCAAGGGACAGGCTGTTAAAGGAAATATTGCGGACGCTCGAAAAGGCTTGCATAAGGTTCTCAAAAGGAGGAATGTCAGATGAACACGACCAGTGAAATGCAGCTTGTTCCGATAGACAAGCTGGTACCATACGTCAACAACGCCCGGACGCACTCTGCGGAACAGCTGAACAAATTGCGTTCCTCGCTTCGTGAGTTCGGCTTTATCAATCCCGTTATCATCGACAGGGACTTCAATGTCATAGCAGGTCACGGCAGAATACTTGCTGCGAAAGCCGAGAATATCTCTGAAGTACCCTGTGTATTTGTGGATTACCTTACGCCCGCTCAGAAGAAAGCATACATAATCGCTGACAACCGAATGGCTCTTGACGCAGGCTGGGACGAGGAGATGCTGAAAGTTGAAATCGAAGCATTGCAGGCAGACGATTTCGACCTCGGTCTGACGGGGTTTGATGAAAAGGAACTCGCTGCGTTCTTTGATGATGACTCCGACACCAAAGACGATGATTTCGATGTGGACGCAGAGATGGAAAAACCCTGCATAACAAAGCCCGGCGACCTTTGGCTGCTCGGAAATCACAGACTTGTCTGCGGCGATAGCACCAAGCCGGAAACCTACGAACTCCTCATAAACGGAAAGCTGGCAAATCTTGTGGTTACCGACCCGCCCTACAATGTGAATTATGAGGGCTCGGCGGGAAAAATCAAGAACGACAATCTCGAAAACGAGAAGTTCTACCAATTTCTGCTTGACGCTTTCACCTGCATGGAGAAATCAATGGCGAACGATGCGAGCATCTATGTTTTCCACGCAGATACAGAGGGTTTGAACTTCCGCAAGGCTTTTGCTGATGCGGGATTTTATCTTTCCGGAACGTGTATTTGGAAGAAGCAGTCGCTTGTTCTCGGTCGCTCGCCGTATCAGTGGCAGCATGAACCGTGCCTGTTCGGTTGGAAGAAAAACGGCAAGCACCGGTGGTACTCCGACCGCAAGCAGACGACAATATGGGAGTTCGACAAGCCGAAAAAGAACGGTGACCACCCGACAATGAAGCCGATTCCGCTTATTGCCTACCCCATAAAGAATTCAAGCATGAGCAACTGTATCGTCCTTGACCCGTTCGGTGGCTCCGGCAGTACGCTTATCGCCTGTGAGCAGACGAACCGAATTTGCCACACTATTGAGCTTGATGAAAAGTTCTGCGATGTTATCGTGAAGAGGTATATCGAACAGGTCGGCTCTGCGGAGAATGTGTCTGTGGTTCGTGAGGGAAAGACAATACCATATTCGGAATTGGACATTCCGGCAGAATAAATCCGCTGATTGTGTACTGTACACAGCTGAACCCAGAAAATATTGTGTAGTAATACGGCTTGATATATGTGCCTTTCAGAGTTAATATGTACGCAAAGGAGGGCAAATGCCATGACAATTTACTACAACGCACAGGACAGAAAACCGCTTGTGAAAGCCATCAGCGAGTTCACGGGAGCGGACGCAGTTTACATGAGGACACCGACCTACGCTTATCGAATCGACTATTTCACGGTGACCCGTGAGGGCAACCTTGAATTTGATGACAGAGCCGATAGCGAGGAAATCGAAGGATTGCTTGAATTCCTTGCAGGGCGTGGATTCATCGCCGAGGTTGCCGACACAAGCGGCACAGAGCAGCCGGAAATGGCAAGCGAAGAAGTACCCGAAACCGCCGACAACGCTGAACACAGCGAACCTGTGGGGCTTACGGTAGAAGTTCCGCTTGACGGTCCGGCGGTCGGAAACCTCACCAAGCTGCTCGAAGCCAAAGGCAGACTTATCCGTAGAGCTTTATCATTGGATAGCCTGCAGATTGAGGTCACCGACAACACGGTGAAGTTTCCATGGTTCGCAGACTGCGGCGCTGACGAGTGCAAGGCATACACGCACTTCGTTTCGGCGCTCTGCAAACTCGCCGCTAATGCAAAGCGAGTTACGGCTAAGGAAAAGGAAACCGACAACGACAAGTACGCATTCCGCTGCTTTCTCCTGCGACTGGGATTTATCGGTTCGGAGTACAAAGAAGAGCGGAAGATTCTTCTGAGAAATCTCACAGGCTCATCGGCTTTCAGAAATGGAGGTGCTGCAAATGAAGTTTCCGAGTAAAGAAACAATCGAACAGTACCGCAGAGAATACCCTGTCGGCTGCCGTGTGGAACTGGTTTCAATGAACGACCCACAGGCTCCACCGAAAGGCACAAGAGGTACGGTTCGAGGGGCCGATGACGCGGGAAATCTGCTCGTTCGCTGGGATAATGGCTCGGGACTGAATGCTGTCCTCGGTGTTGATGTGGTTCGCAAAATTCGTGGGTGATATACACAATTTCAGCGTGTGTATTTCGTTCAATATATTGTGGTAAAACCGCTTGCTATATACTGCTTTTAGAGTTAATATGTGTACACCGAAAGGAAAACACACAAACGGAGGACACCACAATGAACGAAAAAACCACCAAGCAGATCAAGGAAATGATGAACCAGACCATAGGGGTCGAGGTTGAAATGAATAACATTACAAGAACAAAAGCCGCGCAGATTGCCGCCGAGTTCTTCGGCACACACCGCCACGAAAACACCGCAGGCCGCAACGGTTACTGCATCTACTCCGCATGGGACAGCGAGGGACGAGAATGGAAATTCCAAAAGGACGTCAGCATTCACGGACCGGACAGTGAAAAGTGCGAAATGGTAACCCCGATACTCACCTACGCAGACATGGAAACCCTGCAGGAGCTTATCCGCAGGCTGAGGAGAGCAGGTGCGAAAGGCGATGCAACTAGGGGCTGCGGAGTTCACATTCACATCGGAGCCAAGGGTCACACACCGCGGAGCCTGCGAAATCTCGCAAACATTATGGCAAGCCACGAAAGCCTTTTAGCAAGCGCCTTGAACCTCGACAGAAGCCGCATGAACCGCTACTGCCGCACGGTCAGCAAGGATTTCCTGGTGGAACTAAACCGCAAAAAGCCGAAAACAATGTCAGCGCTTGCTGACACCTGGTACGGCAGTCAGAATGCGGATTACGGCAGGTCGGCGCACTACAACGAGAGCCGCTACCATATGCTAAACCTCCACGCAACCTTTACAAAGGGCACAATCGAGTTTCGGCTTTTTCAGTTTGACGCTCCCTCGGGCGACAAGAAAAACGGACTTCACGCAGGTCAGCTGAAAAGCTACATTCAGCTTTGCTTGGCGCTCAGCCAGCTTGCCAAGCAGGTCAAGACCGCAAGCGCAAATCCTCAGCAGACTGAAAATCCCAAATACGCAATGAGAACATGGCTTTTACGGCTCGGATTTATCGGCGAAGAATTCAAGACCGCAAGGGAGCTTTACACCAAGCGGCTTGAGGGTGACACGGCTTTCCGCAACGGCAGATCCTAACAAGCAGGAATTAGCTTCCTGCCCCCAACTCCCCACATCGTGGGGCTTTTGGTGGTAGAAAGGTGATTTCTGAAACTGAACCTTTCGGAAAGGATTATCACTATGAAAAAATACTATCTCGCTTACGGCAGTAACTTGAATGTTAGGCAAATGGCGCTACGGTGTCCTACGGCAAAGACTGTGGGAACGGCGTTGATTAAGGACTACGAACTGCTCTTTAAGGGCAGCAAGACAGGCGCTTACCTCACAATCGAACCGAAATCGGGAGCGGAAGTCCCGGTTGCAGTCTGGTCGGTCGAGCCTGCCGATGAGAAACGGCTTGATGTGTACGAGGGCTTTCCGGCTTTCTACTACAAAGCTGAAATTGAACTGCCCGTGAGATACTTCTCAGGCAAGACAGTGGTCAGAACGGCTTTCGTGTACATCATGCACGAAGAGCGACCGCTGGGTCTGCCGAGCGGTTCGTATGTGCGAACCTGCCTTGAGGGTTACAGCAACTTCGGCTTTGACGAGAGTATTCTCCTCGAAGCGCTGAACAACAGCAGGAGGGTTGCCCATGAAATCAGATAACGCAACAGGACTTCGAACCTGTCCATGTGTTTGCCTTTAATGCGGCACGTCCGTGCTCCCAAAGGGCAGCACAACGACTGCGGCACACGGAAGGCACTCGACGCCCTCGATAAATAATCCGAGGAACAGATTATCTCTGATATCCTTTGCTGCCAACGACGAGAGTAAAATTGAAAGCGGCATAAAGTACCAACTCTGAGAGGTTTCGTTCCTCATATAGGAAGTACACTCTAATTCCCAGTAAGTAAATAAAAAGACACCACTTGTGTACTGCCAAGTGGTGTCTCTCTTGCTTTTTGTCCAACGGTCATAGCCCCAGCCAAGCCTAGTTTATGGCAGTACCCTCCGGATAATTCTGGATTAATTGTGGACCTTGATTCACGTAGCAAGAACGCGTCTCTCGCTCAAGGTCTGCTATCGTTGGATGCGAGGTGGTAAAAACACTGCTTCGAATATATTTATCAAGCGGCATCACCTCCTCAAGATAAATTATACCATAAAGTAATGCTTAATTCAATCAAGGAACATATCATGCGCAATTTAAAAAAATACACACCGACCCCCTATATGGCAGAGGGTTCCAATTACAATAAGGCGTCTGCCGATTATGCCGTCATGTTCATCGAAAATTTGTGCCACACCAAAGGCACATGGGCCGGAAAGCCATTCGAGCTTATAGACTGGCAGGAGCAGATAATTCGCGACCTGTTCGGAACGCTGAAACCGAACGGCTACCGGCAGTTTAATACTGCATACATAGAGATACCGAAGAAGCAGGGTAAATCCGAACTTGCCGCTGCTGTTGCGCTGCTTCTCACCTGCGGTGATGGAGAGGAACGTGCGGAGGTTTACGGCTGCGCCGCCGACAGACAGCAGGCGGCTATCGTGTTCGATGTCGCAGCGGATATGGTGCGAATGTGCCCTGCGCTTTCCAAGCGAGTGAAGATTTTAGCATCGCAGAAGCGACTCATATACACACCAACGAACTCGTTCTATCAGGTGCTTTCGGCAGAAGCATACAGCAAGCACGGCTTCAATATCCACGGAGTTGTGTTTGACGAGCTGCACACTCAGCCGAACCGAAAACTGTTTGATGTAATGACCAAAGGCTCTGGTGACGCAAGAATGCAGCCGCTGTATTTCCTAATAACCACCGCAGGAACTGACACTCACAGCATTTGCTACGAAACTCACCAGAAAGCCAAGGATATAATTGAGTGTCGGAAAATCGACCCTACTTTTTATCCCGTGATTTACGGCGCTGATGAATCTGATGACTGGACTGACCCGAAGGTGTGGAAAAAGGCAAATCCGAGCCTTGACATTACAGTCGGTATCGACAAGGTCAAAGCCGCCTGCGAGTCGGCAAAGCAAAACCCTGGCGAGGAGAACGCTTTCCGACAGCTTCGTCTGAACCAGTGGGTAAAGCAGGCGGTTCGTTGGATGCCGATGGAGAAATGGGACAACTGCGCATTCGCTGTAGACGAGAACGAACTGGAGGGACGCATCTGCTATGGCGGCCTTGACCTTTCTTCAACAACGGATATAACGGCATTCGTGCTTGTTTTCCCGCCTTTGGACAATGAGGATAAATACATCATTCTGCCGTACTTCTGGATTCCCGAGGACAATCTGACCCTGCGTGTTAACCGTGACCATGTTCCTTATGATGTGTGGGAGCGACAGGGTTTCTTGCAGACTACCGAGGGAAACGTGGTGCATTACGGCTTTATCGAGCAGTTCATTGAACGGCTCGGCGAGCGCTTCAATATCCGTGAGATAGCTTTCGACCGTTGGGGCGCTGTGCAGATGGTGCAGAACCTTGAGGGCATGGGATTTACTGTCGTACCTTTCGGACAAGGATTTAAGGATATGTCACCGCCGACAAAGGAACTGATGAAACTGGTTCTTGAACAGAAGATAGCACATGGCGGTCACCCGGTTCTGCGTTGGAACATGGACAATATTTACATTCGCACCGACCCCGCCGGAAACATCAAGGCTGACAAGGAAAAGTCCACAGAAAAGATTGACGGAACGGTCGCTACTATCATGGCGCTTGATCGTGCTATCCGCTGCGGGAACAACCACGGAGTTAGTGTGTATGATGAAAGAGGGCTGCTGTTTATTTAAAATGCCGGAGCAATTTTTAGGTGCTCCGGCAATAGAAAGATATTTATATGTTGTGCGAAATCCAAAAAATGCAAAATCGCAAGGGGAATATTATTTGTAATTCCATCCGTGTAATTTTACCATGTTGGCAAAATCATTCTTGAAATTATCTTTAATAATTCCAGAATACTTTTCCAACGTTACATAACAGTAGTCTTCTGCATAGTTGATTAATACCTCTATGACTTTGTAATCATATGGATCTTTCCAAACGGAATCCACAATAGACATTCCTATATTCGGAATGATAGATGATTCAATCTTTTTGTCAATATGATGAGGAAAACTATCTTTTTCAACTTCCACATATTGAGAAAGAATTATTGTCATGAAAAACACTCCTTCCGTGTATAGAGAAATCATTTTTTCTTAGGAACTGAATAAGTAGCACCGCATTCGCTGCACTTACGGTTAAATACAGTAAATTTGCCGCAGTTAGAACACTTTTGTCCTTTTCCGCCTTTGCCAGAGTTAATAGGTATTGTCATCTCACATCCGCACTTTGAACATTTACGACCTGTTGTAGTTTCAAAAAACGTCAGTTGACCACACTCGGGGCATAATTTTCCTGCCACAATATCACCTCCTTCATTTTGTGAGTATATATGTATGTGTGTATGTATGTATGTATTATAACAGGTAAATTATAATTTGTCAAGAACAAAATTGATTTTTTATCGTCATGTCTTTTAATGATTTTCATGAAAGGAATGATCACAATGAAGATTTTCAGCAGTTTATTTCATTCCAGGGACAAGCCTAAAAACAGCACAGCCGGCAGTGCCTACCGCTTTTACATGGGCAGCTCTACCGCCGGAAAGAACGTCACCGAGCGCTCCGCAATGCAGATGACCGCCGTGTATTCCTGCGTTAGAGTACTGTCGGAAGCGGTGGCGGGACTACCGCTACACGTCTATAAGTACCGTTCTGACGGAAGTAAACAGAAAGCAACGGATAATCTGCTGTATTTTCTGCTGCATGACGAACCCAACCCCGAAATGACATCGTTTGTTTTCCGTGAAACGCTTATGACGCACCTGCTCCTCTGGGGCAACGCATATGCGCAGATTATCCGCAATGGAAATGGCGAGGTCATTGCTCTGTACCCGCTTATGCCGAACCGAATGACGGTTGACCGCAATTCAAGCGGAAATCTGTACTACAAATATTACCGCGGCTCAGACGAGGCAATCCGCAGTAAGGAATACGAGGTCGTTCTCTCGCCAGGTGATGTTCTGCATATTCCCGGACTTGGGTTTGACGGGCTTGTTGGATACTCGCCGATTGCAATGGCGAAGAACGCTATCGGTCTTGCCATTGCGACTGAGGAGTTCGGCGCTAAGTTCTTTGCGAACGGTGCAGCGCCAAGCGGCGTGCTTGAGCACCCGGGAACAATAAAGGACCCGACTAAGGTTCGTGAAGCGTGGCAGTCGCAGTTCGGCGGGAGTTCCAACAGCGGAAAGGTCGCTGTGCTTGAAGAGGGCATGAAATACACTCCCATCAGCATTTCTCCGGAGCAGGCGCAGTTCCTTGAAACAAGAAAATTTCAGATAAACGAGATAGCCCGAATTTTCAGAGTACCGCCCCACATGGTCGGCGACCTTGAAAAATCTAGCTTTTCTAATATCGAGCAGCAGTCGCTTGAGTTCGTGAAATACACGCTTGAACCGTGGCTTGTACGGTGGGAACAGAGCATGATTCGTTCACTCCTCACCCCAAGCGAGAAGCAGGAATATTTCATCAAGTTTAATGTTGACGGTCTGTTGCGAGGAGATTACGCAAGCCGCATGAGCGGGTACGCTACCGCAAGGCAGAACGGTTGGATGTCCGCAAACGACATTCGGGAGCTTGAAAACCTCGACCGCATTCCTGCCGAGGACGGCGGCGACCTTTATCTCATAAACGGCAATATGACTAAGTTGGCTGACGCAGGTATCTTTGCGGCAGGCAGCGGAAAGGAGGATTCCGATGAAGAAATTCTGGAAGTGGACGAACAAGATGATACAGAACGAAGAAACGCAGGAGCAGAACCCGGAGAGAACGCTGTTCCTAAACGGCACTATCGCAGATGAAAGCTGGTTTGACGATGACGTCACGCCGCAGCTTTTCAAGGAAGAACTGCTGTCCGGCAGCGGAGATATTACCGTCTGGATAAACTCGCCCGGCGGGGACTGCGTTGCGGCAGCGCAGATCTACAATATGCTGATGGACTACAAGGGAAACGTCACGGTGAAAATAGACGGCATAGCCGCAAGCGCCGCTTCGGTTATTGCAATGGCGGGAAACAAGGTGCTTATGTCCCCGGTTTCGATGCTGATGATACACAATCCCATGACGGTGGCAATGGGAGATACAGCGGAAATGCAGAAAGCGATCGAAATGCTGTCCGAGGTCAAGGAAAGCATTATGAACGCTTATGAAATCAAGACGGGAATGAGCCGTGCGAAAATCTCGCACCTCATGGACGCAGAAACATGGATGAACGCAAATAAGGCGGTAGAGCTCGGCTTTGCGGACGGAATACTTACCCGTGAAGAGCCGAGTGAAGCGCCTGCCGCTGATTCTCTGATGTATTCCGAAACGCAGGTGGTCAATTCGCTTATGGGCAGGATTGCAGAAAAGTGCAGAATTGCCCCGAAAACCGAACACAAAACAAAAGCCGAGGATTTATTTTCCCGGCTTGATTTAATCAGAAATTGGAGGTAACGAAAATGACAATTCTTGAACTGCGCGAAAAGCGCAATAAGGCATGGGAAGCCGCAAAGGCTTTCGTTGAAACCAAGCGCGACAAGGACGGGCTTCTGTCCGCAGAGGACGCCGCTTCTTATGCCGAAATGGAGCAGAAGATTAAGGACTACGGCGCTGAAATCGAGCGTATGGAGCAGATGGCGGCTATGGACGCACAGCTTTCCAAGCCTACATCAGCACCCCTCACCGCCAAGCCGCTGAACGGCGGCAAACCCAAGTCCGGCAGAGCAAGCGATGAGTACAAGACGGCAATGCTGAACGCTCTCCGCACGAATTTCAGACAGGTGTCCGATGTGCTTTCCGAGGGCATTGACGCAAACGGCGGTTACCTCGTTCCCGAGGAGTACGACAGCCGCCTTATCGACACGCTGACCGAGGAAAATATAATGCGAAAGCTGGGTCACACCATCACTACCAGCGGCGAACATAAAATCAACATTGCCGCGACAAAACCTGCCGCAGCGTGGATTGACGAGGGCGGTGCGCTGTCTTTCGGGGAAGCTACTTTTGCGCAGATTAACCTTGACGCGCACAAGCTGCACGTTGCGGTTAAAGTGACCGAGGAGCTTCTCTACGACAACGCTTTCGGGCTTGAAAGCTACATTATCGAGCAGTTCGGCAAGGCGCTTTCCAATGCGGAGGAGGACGCTTTCCTCAACGGCGATGGAGTCGGCAAGCCTCTCGGACTTTTCTCCGATAAGGGCGGCGGCGAGGTTGCTGTTACTGCGGCAAGCGCTACTGCTATAACCGCTGACGAGATAATCAACCTTGTGTACTCCCTCAAGCGCCCGTACCGCAAGAATGCAAAGTTCATAATGAACGACCAGACTATTGCGGCGCTCCGCAAGCTGAAAGACAACAACGGTGCATATCTCTGGCAGCCGTCCCTCCAGGCGGGCGAGGTTGACAGGCTGTTCGGCTATGAGGTCTACACCTCTCCGTATGTTCCTGCTATCGCCGCAGGAAAGCCTGTAATCGCGTTTGGCGATTTCAGCTACTACAATATCGGTGACCGTGGCACTCGTTCTTTTGCGGAACTCAAGGAGCTGTACGCAGGCAACGGCATGGTCGGTTTTGTCGCAAAGGAGCGCGTTGACGGTAAGCTGATTCTTCCCGAAGCCGTGCAGATTCTCAAAATGAAAGGTTCCGGTTCGTAATGAATGAACTGCTAACCAAAGTCAAGCAGAATCTCATACTGGAACACTCGGCGGACGATGAACTCATAAGCGGGTTCATCACCGCCGCTGTTTCCTATGCCGAAAGCTATCAGCATATCGGGCAGGGATATTACACGGATAATCCCATGCCACCGACTACAGAACAGGCGGTAATAATGCTGTCCTCGCATTTTTACGAATCGAGGGACGGCAGTACCGGCGGCTTTTTCGGGGACAATGTTCAAGCCGGAAAACAGGTGTGGGATACCGTAAATATGCTCCTGCGACTGGACAGGCGGTGGAAAGTATGAGTTTCGGAAAGATGAACACGCAGATACAGATAACGCAGAAACAGGTCACGCTTGATGACGAGGGCTTTCAGACTGAATGCGATGTTGTTTTAGCAACAGCCAGAGCCTATCGGGAGGGGCAGCACGGCAGTGAGAAATGGGCAAACCGAGCTGCTTTTTCCGAAGCTACCGACCTGTTCCGTTTTCGCACCATTCCGGGGGTGAAAATATCCACGGATATGCGCTTGTTCTGCGATGGCTCTGTATTTGAGATAACCTCTGTCGAAGATGTGAAAGGCAGAGGTATGTATATCGAGGTTCTGTGCAAGGAGGTGAAGCCAAGTGGCTAAGGCTGATGTTAAAATGCCCGATGAATTCCTTTCGAGGATTTCTCGGCTTGGAGCGCAGACCGATAGCATTGCCGAAAAGATGTTGCAGGCGGGCGGCGAGGTCGCTCTCGCAAAGGTTCGGAGCAATCTGAAATCCGTTGTAGGTTCGGGAACGAAAAGCAAATCCCGTTCCACAGGTGAACTTGAACGTTCGCTCGGTTTATCTCCCGTTATAGTCGATAAGAACGGAAATCATGACATCAAGGTTGGATTCTCCGAGCCTCGCTCTGACGGGTCAAGCAATGCTAAGATAGCGAATATCCTCGAATACGGCACAAGCAGTCATTCGGCGAAACCGTTTCTGAAACCCGCAAAATCCGCTGTGAAAAAGCAGTGCGTGGAAGCAATGAAATCCGTATTTGAAAAGGAGGTCGAGGGGCTGTGAGCCTGCTTTCAGAACTCTCTGCGATAGCCAAAAAGCTGAAAATCCCGGCGCAGACCTCTGTGTATTCGGGAAAGGCTCCCGATGAATATCTGGTGTTTACTCCGCTGTACGACAGCTTTGAACTCCATGCGGATAATGCACCGACTGCCGATGTGCAGGAAGTGCGGATTTCCCTTTTCAGCAAAGGGAATTACACCCGCACTGTGAGCAGGCTTATTAAAACGTTGTTCGGCGCAGATATTACCATAACCGCCCGAAAATATGTCGGTCACGAGGACGACACGGGCTATCATCACTACGCCGTTGATACGGCGAAAAACTATGAAATGGAGGATATATAAATGGCAACAATAGGTCTTGACAAGCTGTTCTACGCTGAAATAGCCGAGGACAGTGACGGCAGCGAAACCTACGGAGTTCCCGCTTCGCTTGCAAAGGCGATTTCGGCTGACCTTTCCGTGGAGCTTGCGGAAGCAACGTTATATGCCGATGACGGCGCTTCCGAAATCGTCAAGGAGTTCAAGAGCGGTACGCTATCCCTTGGCGTTGACGATATAGGAAATGATGCGGCTTCGGTTCTGACGGGCGCTACCATTGACAGCAACAACGTGGTCATTTCCACCAGCGAGGACGGCGGCAAGCCTGTGCCTATCGGATTCAGGGCGAAGAAATCCAACGGCAAGTACCGTTATTTCTGGCTGTACAGAGTGAAGTTCGGTATTCCGTCAACATCGCTTGCCACAAAGGGCGACAGTATAACGTTTTCCACACCGACCATTGAGGGCACGGTCTTACGCAGAAACAAGCCCGATGGCAACGGAAAGCACCCGTGGAAAGCGGAAGCCACCGAGGGCGAGAAGAACGTTCCTGACAGTGTAATCACGGGTTGGTACAAGTCTGTATATGAACCAACATTCACGGCAAAGCCTGCTGAAACAGGCAAGTAACGGAGGTATGAGCAATGACGAATGAACGCAGTTCTTTAATAACCATCGGCGGTGAGCAGCACGAGATGATCCTCACCACCAGAGCGACAAAGGCTATTTCTAATCGCTATGGTGGACTGGATAACCTCGGTGACAAGCTGATGAAGTCCGAAAATATGGAGATGGCTCTGGACGAGATAATCTGGCTGATAACGCTGCTTTGCAATCAGAGCATTGAGATATATAATCTCAGAAACAGCGATAAAAAGCCGCTTCTCACCGAGGAAACCGTGGAGCTTCTGACCTCTCCCGGCGAGCTTGCCGAGTACAAGGACGCTATCACCGAAGCTATGCTGAAAGGCACAAAGCGGAATATCGAAAGTGAAGACACCTCAAAAAACGCAGCAACAGCCGAGTGAACGACGCAGAACTATTCACCCGGCTGTTCTATTACGGAACGGCGCAGCTGCACCTCGCTTCGGAAGAGGTGTGGCTTATGCCGTTCGGCTTTCTGATGGATCTGTGGGAGTGCCATAAGCAGTTTATGGGGATTGCAAAGCCTAAGCGGGAGGTGGATATTGACGAGGTTGTGCCGATGGGGATTTGATTGGAAAAAGGGTTGAAAACTTGAAAATAATATGGTATAATATGGTGTATTAGATATAAAAATTTAATTTGTTATAAGAAGGTGTAGTTCAATGTATACTTTTGAATCAAAAAATTGTATGGATGTTTTTAACGGAGATTTAACTGAGTTTCTATTAGGCTATGGTATAAGTATTGAACATATTGACAAAATGAAAAACAAAATTTTGGAAAACAGCAGAAGTATTTATTATAATTATCCTCCTTTAGATTCACCAAAAACGTATTACATCAAATTAGTACCACTGGATAAAGTAATAGGCACATCTAGAGGAACGGTGGGTTTAAGTGTATACGAAAATGTTAGGACAATTCACAATGGCGAAAGAGATTCTTCTCGTTTTACAAGATGTTTAAATTTTTTAAATGAGTCATCTTTAGAGAATTTAAGAAAATCTTATGAAAATTTATCTTATCCCGTAATAATGGATCATTATGTCGATGATGATACATATTTCACAACTAGTGATGGTAATCACAGAACGCTTACTGCTATGTTAGTGGGTGCAGAATATATTAAAGCAAAGGTAACAGACGCAGAATGTGATTACACAAAAAAAGAAAAAGTTTTGCAGTCTAAAAATTTTGAGGAAAAATACAGAATAGTAAATGTCTTTGGCAAAAGAGAATTTGACATTTGGTTTAAGGATGATAAGGGCATTTATGAAATACGCGGGTATCCTGGCCCTTTGGTAGATGATGATTTGACATCTTTTTTGGAACGATTATCTATAACAATAGATAATGACATGAAAAAAGCAAACAAAATAATGAAATTCTCCCCCAAATTGCAAAAATACATTTTGCGATTTGTAAAAAACTCTCGAATAAAACAATATGTCAATATTTCATATTTAACAGAGCCTGAAATAGAATTTCCCCTTTTAAAGAATAGATGCCCAATAAAATTATATAATTTAAAATTCAAGCCGTGATTTCTATACTTGAAAAGCAAATAAACATTTTGAACATTATTAGGAGCAACCACTCGGTTGCTCCTTTTCCTATATTTCCGAGCCGCAAGGCTCTTTTTTTATGCCCATTTAAAGGAGGTGACGCAGAATGTCCGAAAATTTCGGCTTGAAAATAGGTCTTGAGGGCGAGCGTGAATTCAAGAAATCCCTCGCCGAAATCAATAATTCATTCAAGGTACTAGGCTCCGAAATGAAGCTGGTAGACTCCCAGTTCGACAAGAACGACAAATCCACAGAAGCTCTAACCGCCCGCAGCGAGGTTCTGAACAAGGAAATCGACCAACAGAAGCAGAAAATCGAAACGCTTCGTTCTGCTCTCGCCAATGCTGCCGAATCATTCGGCGAAAACGACCGAAGAACCCAAAGCTGGCAGATCCAGCTGAACAATGCGCAGGCGGCTTTGAACGGCATGGAGCGTGAACTGAATTCCAACAACACCGCCCTTGAAAAGGCTGACAAGGGCTTTGACGAAGCCGGAGATGAAGCCAAGGACTTTTCAAATTCCGTCAAGAAAGCCGCCTTTACCAGCGAGGACGCTGATGGAAAGTTGAGCAAACTTGGAGATACCGCAAAGAAAATCGGCGCGGCTCTCGGGGCTGCTGCGGCAGCGGTCGGAACAGTCTGCGTTGCCGCAGGAAAAAAGCTGTGGGACATGGCAAACGATGTCGGCTCGGCGGGCGATCGAATCGACAAGACCTCGCAGAAAATCGGCATAAGCGCCGAAAGCTACCAGAAGTGGGGCTATGTGTTTGAGCGCTGCGGCGCTGACGTAAACAACCTCCAGACGGGAATGAAAAAGCTGTCCACCGTCATTACGGACGCGGCGGGCGGCTCGGATTCCGCAGCCGAAAAGCTGTCCGCTATCGGGCTTTCCATCGAGGAGTTGAACGGAAAATCCCAGGACGAACAGCTGAGCATGGTGATTACGGCTCTTCAAGGAATGGAAGCAGGCGCAGAGCGCACCGCCGCCGGAGCCGCCGCACCCCGCAGGCCCAGCACCCCGAACAGGTCGCCGGGTTTGCAGACGGCTTTGGCCCGGCCCTCCCGCAGCAGGGCGTTGGTGCCCGCCGAGTTGGGCGAGTAGATGCTGCCCGGCACCACGAACACCGGCTTGCCATACCGCTCGGCATGGTTGACTGTGGAC
>OLZZ01000563.1_pt1 | contig 15648 bp, 16 predicted proteins | sample 1673571 | NCBI WGS metagenome assembly OLZZ01 (sample SAMEA103958115, study PRJEB25191) | human gut metagenome | biome: human-associated habitat [ENVO:00009003]; feature: intestine environment [ENVO:2100002]; material: feces | place: Germany | collected 2013/2015 | reverse complement strand
CCCCCCCGCCGTGAAAGTTTCCGGTTGCAATGTGCATCTGTTTCGCCAGCAGACAATACGCCTTCTCCATGCGCTGTTTGGGCAGAAGTTTTGACGATACAGATGGCGCGTGGGCAGCATGTTCCGCAAAAAAGCTGCTTGCACAGGACTTCCCTGCCCAATTGCTTCCTTAATAATGGCTTATGGCGTTTGCAGGCTGCTGGTCAGCCCCAAGCGAATCATGCGGTCGCTGAGGACTGCCATGTCGTCGGCTTTCTCCACGCAGTCGCGCTCCAGCCACGTCCGCAGCAGACCCACAAAGCCCAGCGCGCCGAACGCATAGCTGTAATCGAACGTCACTTCGTCCTTCTTCATCATCAGCCATTCGCGGCGGAAGGCCTCCTGCACCACGTCGGACAGCTTTTTCAGGAACTTCATATCGCCGTTCTGCCCCAGCAGCACTTGGCACAGTTCCTTGTTCTCCTCCACCAAATGGAACAGCTCCTTCAGCACGGGCAGCGTGTGCGTGAGCACGGTTTCGCCCTTATGCGCGGCAATCAGCTGGTTCACCTGATTGAACAGCTCCTGCTCGATGCTGTCCAGCATGTCGAATATATCGCGGTAGTACAGGTAGAACGTGCCGCGGTTGACGTCCACCAAATCCGCCAGCTCGCGCACGGTAATGTCCTGCACCTGCTTTTCCTTCATCAGCTGAATCAGCCCGTGGGTAAGCAGCTTTTTCGTCCGGCGCACCCGGCGGTCTTCCTTCTTCTCCGGCTTAACCTGCATCGTATCCTTTTCTGTCATCATGGCGGCCCCCCTATTTTTCAACTCTTTTGCCAATTTTGTTGATTGTTTCCGCAATCGTCGTTCATTTTGTTGCTTTATCAGCGTCCGAAACTGAATCTGATGATTGATTTTCGGTACACATGCTATTATACTATCCCTCGTTGAGAAAGTCAACACATTGTTCACTAAAAGTTATGGATTCCAGAAAAGGAGGAACTGTTGTGAACCGATTCGCAAGGTGGATTGTCAAGCACCGTGTCGTCGTCGTCATCATCTGTCTGCTGATGCTGATTCCGTCGGTGCTGGGCATGAACGCCACAAAGGTCAAGTATGACCTGCTGTATTATCTGCCGGAAGACCTTGACACGGTCAAGGGGCAGAACATCCTGATGGAAGAGTTCGGCAAGGGCGCGTTCTCCCTGTGCATCACGGAAGGGATGAGCGAAACCGACCAGCAGGCGCTGGAGGACGCCATCCGCGACGTGCCGCATGTGGATACGGTCATCGGCTATGCGTCCATCACCAAGGGCACGATTCCTTCCGAGATTCTGCCGGACGAATACCGGAACATCTTCGAGAAGGGCGACGCGCGGCTGATGGCGGTGTTCTTCGATGACACGTCGTCGGCGGAAGGGACGATGGAAGCCATTGCGCAGATTCGCAAGATTGCGGGGCAGCAGTGCTTCGTGTCCGGTCTGTCGGCGGTTGTGACCGATACCAAGCAGCTGGTGGAGGATCAGGAAGCCATCTACGTCGCCATCGCCGTTGCGCTGTGCTGCGTCGTGCTGATGCTGACGATGGACTCCATCCTCCTGACGGATTCCTGGCTCGTGCCGCCAGTCTTCCTGCTGGGCATCGGCATGACGATCCTCATGAACATGGGCACGAACTACTTCCTCGGTGAGATTTCCTACATCACCAAAGCAGTCGCCGCCGTGCTGCAATTGGGCGTGACGCTGGACTACTCCATCTTTCTGTGGCACAGCTACAAGGAAGAACAACAGACCTATTCGGACAAGGACGAAGCGATGGCAAGCGCCATCTGCAAGACCATTTCCTCCATCGTCGGCAGCAGCCTGACGACGGTCGCGGGCTTCGTCGCCATTTGCTTCATGAGCTTCACGCTCGGCCGTGACCTTGGCATCGTGATGAGCAAGGGCGTTATCCTCGGCGTGCTGGGCACGGTCATCCTGCTGCCCTGCGTCATCCGCATCCTTGACCGCGCGCTGGAAAAGACCTCGCACAAGCCGCTGCTGCCCAGCGTTGCGGGCATCAGCAAGTTCGTCACGAAGCACTACAAGGTGCTGTTCGTCGTCCTGATTGTGCTGTGCATCCCGGCATTCTACGGTTACAATAACGTCGGCAAGTATTACGACATGTCCGCCTGCCTGCCGCAGGAGCTGGAAAGCGTGAAGGCGAACACGAAGCTGTCCGAAACCTTTGACGTGTCCACGAACCACCTTGTGCTGGTCGATGCGGACGTGCCGCAGAAGGACGTTGTCGCCATGACGGACGAAATGGCGGAAGTCGATGGCGTGAAGCAGGTGCTGTCGATTGACTCGCTGCTGGGCGCGGGCATCCCCGAAAGCATCGTGCCGGACGAAATTCTCAGCGAGCTCAAGAGCGACGAATACCAGCTGATGCTGATTTCCTCGGAATACATTATTTCCTCCGACGCGGTGAATCGGCAGATTGATGAGCTGAACGAAATCCTCAAAAAGTACGACGAGGGCGGGATGCTCATCGGCGAAGCGCCCTGCACGAAAGACCTCATTTCCTGCACCGACCACGACTTCGAGGTCGTCAGCCTGATTTCCATTATCGCCATTTTCCTGATTATCGCGCTGGTGCTGCGCTCGATTTCCCTGCCGGTGATTCTGGTCGCCGTCATTGAAACCGCGATTGCCGCGAACCTGTGCATCCCCTACTACACAAACGTGACGCTGCCGTTCGTCGCGCCGATTCTGATTTCGACCATTCAGCTGGGTTCGACGGTGGACTACGCCATCCTGATGACGACGCGCTACTTGCAGAACCGCCGTGCGGGATCTGACAAGCGCGAGGCCGTCAGCAAGGCGGTCGCGTCCTCCGCGCAGTCGATTCTCGTCAGCGGCATCGGCTTCTTCGCCGCGACGTTCGGCGTGGGGCTGTACTCCAATGTCGATATTATTTCCTCCATGTGCTCCCTGATGGCGCGCGGCGCGCTGTGCTCGGTGCTGGTCGTGCTGTTCCTGCTGCCGGCGGTACTGCTGGTGCTGGACAAGGTGATTATCCACACGACGCTGAAAATGAACGTGAAGAACTGACTTTATTGGCAGAAAGGATGGAAAACTCCGATGAAAAAGCGTGCTTTTGCTCTTATCACTGCGCTTTGCATGACGCTGACCTGCTTTGCCAGCGCGGAAACCGTGAAACACGAGCGTGTTTATGCCGTGACGAATGCCACCGGCGACGCGCTGACCGTCATTGACAACGTTCGCCTTGAAAACGGCGACGCTTTGACGGAAATCGACGACCGGACGCTGCTGACCGCGCTGGAAAACGTCGGCGGCACGGAAAAATTCACCCAGAGCGGCGAAACCGTGACGTGGAAAGCCGACGGAAACAGCATCATCTATCAGGGCACGTCGGACAAGGCGCTGAACGTGACCCCCGTCGTCCACATGACGCTGGACGGCAAGGAAGTCACCGCCGCGGACGTGAAAAACGCATCCGGCGAACTGGCGCTGACCGTCTCCTACCGCGCAGAATCCCCCTTCCTCGCCGTGACGGTGATGCCGCTGACGGACGACGTGACCAGCGTGACCGTGGACAACGGCGCGGTGCTGACCGACGGTGCGCACAGCTTCCTGATGGGCTTCGGCGTTCCCGGCGCGGATGCGGATTTGGAACTGCCCGATTCCTTCACCATGACGGCGCATGTGGATCATGCCGACCTGAACTGGATGATGACGATTGCGACAGCGCAGCCCGTGAAGGTGCTGAGCGACGCACTCTCCGACCACGCGGCGGACGCGCACACCCTCGTCAGCGACCTGACGGCGGGGCTGAACGCGCTGGCGGACGGCTCGGAAATTCCCGAAAGCAATGAGGACATTCACGAACTGCTGACCGCGCTGAACACGCTCTTTGATGGCGCGGCACAGCTCAAAGACGGCTCCATCACCCTGCTGGACGGCGTAAAGACGCTCAAAGACGGCTTGGATACGCTAAGCAGCAACAGCAGCGCGCTCAACGACGGCGCGGCGCAGCTGTTTGCCGCTGTGCTGGATACCGCGAACACGCAGCTGGCCGCCGCGGGGCTGGATGCGCTGAGCATCGAAGTGCCGACGCTGACCGCCAGCAACTACGCCACCGTGCTGGATGACCTGATTGCCCAGCTTGACCCCGCTGTCATTGACAAGACCATCGAGGCTTTGGCGAAGGCACAGGTACGCGAGGCGGTCATGGCGCAGGAGGACAAGGTTCGCGAGGCCGTGACCGAAGTGGTACGCGGTCAGGTGCGGGACGCGGTTCAAGCGCAGGAAGAAACCATCCGCGCCGCTGTGACCGACGTAGTGAAGGAACAGGTGCGTCAGGCAGTTGCGGCACAGGAAGACACCATTCGCGCGGCGGTGACGCAGGCGGTTCAGGCGCAGGTGCAGGACGCGGTTCAAGCGCAGGAGGACACCATCCGCGCCGGCGTGACGCAGGCGGTTCAGGCGCAAGTGCTGGAAGGCGTGCTGGCGCAGGCGGGTCTCAATATGACGGCGCAGCAGTATCAGGACGCCGTCGCGGCGGGTCAGGTGCCGGACGCGCAGCAGAAGCAGATCAGCGCGGCGGTTGACCAGATGATGGCGTCCGATGACATCAAGGCGAAAATCGAAGCGTCTGTGACCGAGCAGGAAAATCAGCTGGTCGCGCAGAACATGGCGTCAGGCGACATCAAGGCGAAGATTGAATCCGCCGTCGCCGAACAGGAAAATCAGCTGGTGGAAGAGAATTTCGCATCCGCCGATGTGCAGGCGAAGCTGGAAGCTGCTGTGACCGAGCAGATTGACAAGCTGGTGGAAGAGAACTACGCCAGCGAGGACGTGCAGAACACCGTCCGCGAAAAGAAGGCGACCATTGCCGCGGCGGTGGATTCGCTCAAGCGCCTGAAGGAGCAGCTGGCATCCGTGGAGACGTTCGTGAACGGCCTGAAGGCGTACACCGACGGCGTGGCGCAGGCGGGCAACGGCGCGTCCCAGCTCTACGATGGCGCAAGCACGCTGTCGGGCGGCATGACGGAGCTTTCCGACGGCTTGGCGGAACTCAAGGCGAAGCTGACCGAAGAAGGGCTCGACCTGCTGAGCGGCGACGTGCAGAAGGCGCTTGACCTCTTCGACAACCTCGAAAGCCAGATGGCGAATTTGCCGAGCTTCGACCTCGTGGCGGACGGCATGGCGCATGACATGCTGCTGATTATCCGCACGGACTTGCAGAAATAAGCGCAAAGAAAAGGAACCCGTTTCCCCTGCTGAAAAGTGAGGATTCGGGTTCCCTTTTTATGCGTCTTTCTTGCTTTCCGTGTTTGCGCGAATCGCGTGGGTGTCCTCCACCAGCTGACCAAAGCCGTAGAGCAGGAACGAGCCAATCCACGAGACCAGCACACCGACGATGATGGTCATGATGCCCGCGACAACGCCTGCGCCGCTATTAGCCCGCACAAACTCGCCGTTCAGCCGATACGTCATGGATGAGCCGCCAGCCATGAGGGCAAGCCCCGTGATGACCCAGCAGATGATGCCAATCCAGCAGAGCACCTTCGCCAGCACCTGAATCTTGTGACCGATGTTATTGAACATGAAAAAAAGCCTCCTTTTTCGCGCCTTTTCGTCGCAATTTTAGTATATGCATCTGTCTGTTTTTTGTCAAGCACAAAGCACAAAAAACGCGTCCACAGATGCAGACCGTGGACGCAGGAAGGGAGAGTAAGTTGTGTGTCAGGCTTTTGTGCAGTAATCCTTGTACCACAGGAACGCGGGCTGGTAGGTGATGGCGGATTCCTCGCAGTCCATGCAGAAGCGGCGAATCGCCTTCTTCTGCGCCGCCGTGAGGGGCAGCGTCTGCGCCGTCCGCGCGCCTTGAATCACCCACCGTGCCTCCGCCGCATCCGACGCTTCCAGCAGCATCTTCATGCCGACTTTCCCCAGCGGAATCGCCATCGTTTCCAGAAAGCCGCCGTCCGTGTCGCCGCGCATGGTGTACTGCTGCACGTTGTCGGGCAGAATCGCGTACGTCGTATCCCCCGTGCGCAGCTCCATCCGGCGCACCTGAAATGGCATTCCCTCGCTGTACACGGACAGCATCACCCGCGGAAGCGCCTCGATTTCGCCGCCGCGCGGACGAATGTGCACGTCCAGCGACAGCACCACGCTGCCGTCGTCGCTCGTCACCTCGCACTGTTCCGCTTCATAGCAGCGCTCATTGCGGCGGAAGTTTTCGGCATAGGTGTAGCCCGTGCGGTCGAAAGCGGACAGGTTCAGCGGCGGCGCTTCGTTCGGGAAGCGCTGGTAGAAGGATACGATGGTGGGCATGGTGAAAGCCTCCTTGAAGGGGTCGGTTGGGGGATTTTGTTATTTGTTCAGCAGGGTAATCGCAGAAAAATCATCCTGAAGCGTGTAAAGCGCATCCTGTTCAAAGATTCCCGCTTCTTCACAGGCGTCGTAGAACTTCTTCAGCGCCGCTTTATCGGTAACACTAAGCGTAATGTCCTTTCCGCCATAATAGTCAAATCTTACATGGATGGAATTGTCACTGTTTGCAATGTCTTTCAGCACGGCGATACCATTGCCGCATAAAATTTCCACGGAACTATCCGTGGCAGTCCCGCCGCCATATTTATCACTCTTGCTGTAACGAGAGCAGCCGCTCACATCAACTTGATAGCGATTTTCGCCATTGCGAATATACACATTTTCCATACGGTTATCATAATATGTGTACGTTCCCTCTCTGGTAAAAATCAAGCGAGGGTATAGCGTGCAGCTCTTTCCAGAATAGACAGCCTTAATGTCCATTTGAATGGTGTATGTGTCGTAAGAATCCGCATAGCTAATCGTGTCTATCGACGGCTGCAATTCCGCCGTAAAAGCAAAATCGTCGTAGCTCTTCGTTGTAAACCCGTACTTCTCCAGCACGTCCATCTTCACATCGGTGTACGGCTGGAACTTTTTCATCGTCCCATCCGCCTGTGCCGTGCAGCAGCAAAGCGCCATCACCAGCAGCATGACCAGCGCCGTCAGTTTCTTCATCATAATTGTTTTCCCCTTTCCTTATCCGTCGATTTCTTCCTCCACGCCAAGACAGATGTCGTATCTGTTGAAGCGCAGGGCGATTTGGTAACGTTCGCTCACCCAGCGGCGGATGGTGTCCTCCCCGCACGGGGTGATGCTCGTCAGTGCGGCCTTCGCAATCTGTTGAACCTCCCAGTACGTCAAGCCGCGGTAAACAGGTACGCTTCTCATTCGCTGGCAGAGGCTTGTCTGCGTTCCGCTCAGCGCGGTCAGCAGCAGCGCGATGCCTACCAGCAACCATCCCCAGTACGTCATGTTCCTCCCTTCCTTGTCGTTTGGTTCTGTCTGCATTGTAGCGCCGCACCCCCCAAATGTCACGCTCACGATGTTTACATTCGCCCGATATCGCGCTCAAAACGTGTACATTTGCCTTATATCGCGCTTTTTTCCGCCAAAACGCAAAAAAATCGCCCCCGAAGGGACGATTTTTGCGAACAAGTGTTCATTTTTCTGATTCTGGCGGAAACTCGTGAATCAGGTCAATGCTGATAGAAAATTTCAGCTCGTGACCATTCGCATCCGTGCCGGAGATGATAAACACGCCGCGATCGACATTCTGTCTGTCTGTTCCGCAGTACAAATCCAGCGGCATTTCGCCCTTGACGAGCGCGTCGCTCTCCATCCAGTTGCGCATGTAATTGTAATCAACAGCAGGCGACGAACCGCTTAGTTTGTCACCCACATACCATTTTGCCTGCGCATAGGTCGGCGTGAACGGCACGTCGCTGACGTTCGTGCTGTAAAAGTGAATCATCCAGCCGACAAACCCGTCGTCTTCTTTCATCATGTACGCATTTTCCGGCGGATACGACAGCTCGATTTGCGCCTGCGCCTTGGGCAGCATCGGCAGCACAATGCCGACAACCGCCGCCACGATGATGACGACCGCCGCGCAGATGACCGCGATTCGCTTGCGCTGATTGGGCTGCTTCGGCTGCTCCGGCGGATTAACAAACCGACCGTCGGTTTGTTCCTGCGTTTCCTGTACCGGCTCCTGCACCGTCGGTACGGCTTCAGGCGGCTGGACTGCCGCGTCTTCCGCCGCTTCATCCGCCAGAAAGTTCACATCCAGCACCTTCGACAGCTGCGCCGCCGTCGCCACGTCCGGCATGGCGCGCCCGTTCTCCCAGTGCGACACCGTCTGCCGCGACACGTTGACCAGCTGCGCCAGTGTGTCCTGCGTCATGCCCTTTGTCTTGCGTGCCTGCATGATTTTTTCGCCTATGTTTTCCATATTTTGCCCCCCACAAAAGCAAACAACATATCTATTATTATAACGATAATTGTCGCCTTTGTCAACAAAAAAAGACCCGATTTCCGCAGAAATCAAGCCTTGCAAACGATTTTTTTATCGCGGCAGACGGGCAGAAATACAGTTTTTATTCGCCCATCATCCTGTGCAGCAAATCCTGATACGCCTGTTCAACGCCGCCCAAATCACGGCGGAAGCGGTCGAGGTCCATCGGCTCATGCGTCCGGGCATCCCAGAAGCGCGCGGAATCAGGGCTGATTTCATCCGCAACGAGCAGTTGACCGTGGTAGCGCCCGAACTCCAGCTTAAAATCCACCAGCTCTACGCCGATTTCCGACGTGAAATCCGACAGAATTTGGTTGATTTTCCGTGCCGTCTCGATGACGTAGTTCATTTCCTCGCGCGTCGCAAGATGCAGCGCCTCAACATGCGTGATGTTGATGAGCGGGTAGTCCATCTCGCTGCCCTTCAGTTCCAGCTCGATGACGGTCGTGTCCAGCTTCGTGCCGGTCGGCAGACCGATGCGCTTCGCCAGCGACCCCGCCACGCGGTTGCGCACCTTCACGGATACCGGCAGAATCTGACATCGCTTGACAAGGCTCTGCCGCGCATCCAGCCGTCGCAGATAGTGCGTCGGGATGCCATTTTCTTCCAGCATTTTGAAGAACTGTTCGCTGATCGCGTTGTTGACTTCGCCCTTGCCCAGAATCCGCCCGCGTTTCAGCCCATGAAACGCCATTGCCTCGTCCTTAAAGTACACGATTGCCTGATCCGGATCGTCGGTTGCGTAAACGCGTTTGCCTTTTCCTTCCGTCAGCAGCTTGCCCAGTTCCATCGCGCCAGCGCCCCTTTCATTGCGTACAGACTCCTCTGCGGGTAGGGTTTATTGTACCATTTTTCGCCCCGCAGGACAAGGGAATTTCCGCAGCTTGCAAAAGTTTGTCGGTTTTTCACGAAAGTCAAGGATTTTTATCCGCGCTGAAACACACCATCAGCAGCCCTTCGCGGAAGGTGACCGCCACCATATCCGCCGCGAACTCGTTGCTGCACCCCAGCGGATAGCGGTATGTCAGCGTCGCGCGGGTGAGCGTCCACTTTGCGCCCGTCAGCGTCACATCCCGCACCTCCGGCGAATACGCCAGCAGCGACAGCTTCCGCCCCGGCATTTTCGGCAGATGATGCGTGCCCGGCGCAAGAATCGTCGCGCGATTCTGCCCATCCACCAGCCACGCGCGTTCGCCGCGCAGGGCGCAGTCCGCCGCGCATTGCAGGCAAGATAGCGTGTGGTCGAAGCGCCCGCCAATCGCCCCCGCGAGGATAAACTCAGTGTACCCGCGTTTGCGCCCTTCATGCAGGCAGACGACCAAATCCGTATCATCTTTTTCCGTCGGCAAGGTCAGCGTGGGCACATCCGGGCGCATTGCAGGCGGCATGGAGTCAAAATCCCCGACAACCAGCTGCGGCGTCAGCCCGAACTGCCGCGCACGCGCCCAGCCGCCATCCGCGCAAATCAGGAAATCCCCCGGCTGCGGCGCAATCCACGGCAGCTCTTCGCCCGCATACAGCGGCGTCAGGATGATGCAGCGCGGCATAGCAGTTCTCCTCGCTTTGATGATGTTTTTCATTGCCCCCTCGTTCGCTTCGAGAAGCCAAAAATCCCCCTCAATATAATAAGAAAGCAGGAGACAAGCAGTATCCCACTTGCCTCCTGCTGCGGGGCGAAATCAGAAATTCCGCAATTACTCCTGCACGGGCGCTTCTTCCGCATCCACGGGAGCTTCCTCGCCCATCGCCTCGTCGTCGAAGGAGAATTCGTCTTCGGCGGCCTGACGGATGGACAGGGAGATGCGCTTCTTCTCGGTGTCAACGCTCAGCACCTTCACGCGGACAATCTGACCTTCCTGCACGGCGTCAGTGACCTTCGCGACGCGGTTCTGCGCGCACTGGGAGATGTGCACCAGGCCATCCAGACCGGGCTGGAGCTCGACGAACGCACCGAAGTCCGCAATACGGACAACCTTGCCTTCGACGATGCAGCCTTCCGGATAGCGCTCGGCGGCGTTATCCCACGGACGGGGCTGGAGCTGCTTGTAGCCAAGCTGGATGCGTTCACGTTCACGGTCGAGGGACAGAATCTTCACGTCAACTTCCTGACCGGGCTTGACGACCTCGGACGGATGGTTGATGTGGCCCCAGGACAGATCCGTGATGTGAATCAGGCCGTCCACACCGCCGACATCAACGAACGCGCCGAACTGGGTCAGGCGGCGAACGACGCCGTGGATGATAGCGCCCTCTTCAAGGTTCTCCCAAGCAGCCTTCTTGCGGGCAGCGGTCTGCTCAGCAATGACAGCCTTGCGGGAAGCCACGATGCGCTTCTTCTGCTTGTCCACTTCGATGATCTTGAGTTCCATTTCCTTGCCAACGAACTCTTCAATCTTGTCAACATAGTGCTGCGCGAGCTGGGAGGCGGGCACGAAAGCACGCACGCCCTCAACATCAGCAATCAGGCCGCCCTTGACGGCTTCCTTGCCAACGCCCTTGACATACTCGCCCGCGTCGTACTTGGCGACGAGCGCTTCCCACGCCTTGCGGTTGACGATGTTGCGCTGGGACAGAACGACATTGCCTTCGCCGTCGTTCACTTTGACGATCTCAGCTTCCAGTTCGTCACCTTCTTTGACGTCCTGCTGGGTCAGGTCGGAGCGCTTGATGATGCCATCGGCCTTGTAGCCAATGTTCACATACACTTCGTCCGGGGTCACCTGCACAACTTTGCCGGTCACCGTCTGTCCAGCCTTGATGCGCGTCATCGTGGCCACGATGGCGTCCATGGTGAAGTCAGAGGACTGAGCCATGTTTTCGTTGTCGGTCATATGGGTTGCAACCTCCTCTAATGAGCCATCCGGTGTGGAAGCACCGGCGGTTATTCCAATTTTATCGGAATGAATATTTGCAAAGGCAGGCGGAATTTCCGCCGCGCACTCTACCAAAATTGTTCGGGGGCAAAGCGCCTTGCACGCCTCAAAGAGCTTGTGCGTGTTCGCACTGGTGCGGCCGCCGACGACAATCATGGCGTCGGATGCCGCGGCAAGCTTCTTGGCTTCCCGCTGGCGCACCGCGGTGGCGTTGCAGATGGTGTTATGCTCCTTCAAATGCTGGACACGCCCGCGCAGGACGGCGACAATCGCCTCCCAGCGCTCCGGGGGGAAGGTCGTCTGCACGGCGGCTGCCGCATGATCCATTTCGGGCAGCTGCGCCGCTTCCTCCGCCGTCGCCACGACGTAGACCTTGCCGCGCGCCCAGCCGCATGTTCCCTTGACCTCCGGGTGTTCCCGCTCGCCCACCATAATCAGCGGGCAATCCTCGCTCGTTTCCTCCGCGACGACGCGGTGGAGCTTGTTGACGAAGGGGCAGGTCAGGTCAACCACCTTGCAGCCGGCATTTTCCAGCTGCTTGATGACCTCCGGCGCGACGCCGTGACTGCGGATGAGCACCTGCCGACCCGCTGCTTCCTCGGCGGAAGCGACCGGCGGAATCCCGCGCTGACGAAGCATATCCACGACCGTCGGGTTGTGGATCAGTTCCCCCAGCGTACAAGAGGACACGCCGCTGTCCGCCACCTGCACGGCGCTTTCGACCGCGCGGCGGACGCCCATGCAGAACCCCGCATGAGCCGCGATTTCAATCGGCATTTCCCGTTTGCATCCTTTCCAGCATGGTCAGACCATTTTCTGACCTCTATATTGATTCTACATATCTTCTGATTTTCCTGCTTCCTTCGCAATTTTTTTTGAAAAAATTTTTTGTTCGCGAAAAAAGCGCGAAAAAACAGGATTTCACGCAGATTTTGGTGTTCACGCCTCCGGGTGTGCCGTCAGCGCGCGGTAGGTTTCTGTGATGCGGGCGAGCAGTTCCTCGCAGGTGTCGCGGTTCACGCCGCGCTCACGCAGGTCGTCCATCGCAATCGGGTCGCCGACGCGCACGTCCAGACGGCGGAACAGGCGCGGTTTGCCGCCGATGTACAGGGGAATCATCGGCACGCCGCTGCGCAGGGCAATCAGCGCCACGCCGGACTCAACGTGCTCCATAATCCCCTCTTTGTGGCGCGTGCCTTCGGGGAAAATGCCCAGCACGCCGCCCGCCTTCGTCACCCGCAGACAGGCGCGCATCGCCTCCATGTCGCTGTGGTGGCGGTCAACGGGAATCATGTGCAGGTGCATCAGCAGTTTTCCGACCACGGGCGCTTTCGCCAGCTCGATTTTCCCCAGGAAGTTCACTTCGTAGCGGCGAATCAGCATCGCGGCAATAATCGGGTCTGCGAAGGACGTGTGATTCGCGATGACGATGTATGGCGCGTCGAGATTCAGCTTCTCCCTGCCCGTGCAGTGCATAAAGCAGAACAGGTGGAAGTAAATCCAGAAAATTCCGCGCGCAATCGTATAGATGATGCCCTTTTTGCCCGGAACAGCCATGTGATGCTGGAAATTCTTCTTCTTTTCCGGCTGATTCTGCTCGCTCATGCCTGTGCGCCCCCCGTCTTGTCCGCGACGATGCGCAGAATCGCCTCGACCACCTCGTCGAACGTGAGGCTCGTCGAATCGACCGTCACTGCGTCCTCTGCCGCGCGGAGCGGGTCAACAGCGCGGTGCGTGTCCTGTTCGTCGCGGGCGCGCAAATCGCGCAGCACATCGTCGAACTTCGCGTCCATGCCCTTATTGACCATTTCCTGATAGCGGCGGCGGGCGCGTTCCTCGGCGCTGGCAGTCAGGAAGATTTTGACGGGCGCGTTCATCAGCACACGCGTGCCAATATCGCGGCCATCCACCAGCATGGGCGTTTCCTGCGCAAGGCGGCGCTGGAGCGCGACCATTGCCGCGCGCACGCCCGCGTACTTGGCGACGGTGGACGCCGCCATGCTGACCTCCGGCGTGCGGATGAAGCCCGTCACGTCGCGGCCATCCACGAGGGTATGCTGGCCATCCGCCGCGTGACCGACCGTCATTGACAGTGACTGGCACAGCGCCGTGACCGCCTGTTCATCCTGCACGGGAACGCCCTTCTCCAGCGCGGTCAGACCGATGGCGCGGTACATCGCGCCGGTGTCGAGGTGGAGGATGCCCAGCCGCTCGGCGACGGCGTCCGCAATGCTTGATTTTCCTGCGCCGACAGGGCCGTCCATGGCAATATTCAGCACCATGAGGAATATCTCCTTTTGTTTGCTTTCTATATAATACCTTTTATGTGAATCTGCTGCTTGCAGGGGATTTCGCTCCTGCGGGAGCGCAAGGGGACTTTCCGGTCGCCCCCTTAAACCCATTCGGTCAAATCGCCCGGTGTCCCATGCCGACGACGACCTCGTTGAGGTGCACCAAGCCCACTGTAAAGAACACCGCCACCGCCACATGCTCGCCGGAGCGGGCGACGCCGATTTTGCCGCCGACGGAAAAGCCCATCGCTTTCTCGCTGACTTGGCACACCGCGTCGTGCGCTGCCCCAGCAACTGCGCCTTCCTCGCGGTGCGTATCACTGATGACGCCCTCGCGCTTGGCGGCGACCACGGCGCGCTCAATCATCTTCATCATCGAATCCACGAATGTGCCGCCGAAGTCCGATGCCGCGCCGACAATATCCTTTTCGGTCAGCGATGCCTTCAGCTCGGTTTCTTCCTCGCGTGTCGCCGTCATCGCCAGCTGAATCGCCGCACGAGCCACCGCGCGGCTGTCCCCGATGATTTCCAGCATTTCCTTCGCTCCTTTCATCCGGCATACCTGTTTATTATACATGATTTTTCCCTTTCCTGCAAGCGATTTTCCTGATTTTTCAGCAGATTAGCCCGCAAACCCACGCGCACGTCAGGTAGGACAGCAGCGACACGCCCAGCGCGCCCGGCAGCTTTTTCACGCCCGCCGCGCCGAGATAGACGCTCATCGTGTAGAAAATCGTCTCGCTTGACCCCATCAGCACCGACGCGATTCTCCCAACGCGGCTGTCCGCGCCGTACTGCGCGAAAATCTCCTGCAGCGCCGCCAAACTGCCCGACCCGGTCATCGGGCGGAGGATGAGCATCGGCGCGACCTCCTGCGGCAGGTTCAATATTGCCGTCAGGGGCGATAGCAGGCGTACAAGAAGCGCCGTCAGCCCAGAGGCGTTCATCAAGGAAAGCATGAGCAGCATCCCCGTCAGCGCGGGCAGAAGCTGCCACGCGGCTTCCATTCCTTTCTTCGCGCCGGAAAGGAACGCGCCGTAGACCTCAACGCCCGCGCATTTGCCGCGCAGAAGAATCAGCAGAACGGTCAGGATGAGGGTGACGGCGGCGGCTTTCTCCATGCGGATTCGCTCCTTTTTGGCGGATTTTGTCGTACACGCCCAGCAGAATGACCCCGGCTGCCGTCGCGGCGGCGGACGAAATCAGCATAGCGCCCCAAATGTCCGCCGGATGCTGTGCGCCTGCCGCCTGACGAAGCGTCAGCACCGTCGTCGGCAGCACCTGCAGGCCGGAATTGTTGAGCACCAGCAGCAGCGCCAGCAGCATACCGACGATCTTCATCAGCACCACAAAGCCCACAACAATTCCCAGCATGATGTACACATGGATCATTCCGGGGCTCTTCCAGTCGATGGTCTTCTTTTCCTCGCCGGGTTCTTTTTTTAGCGCCGTTTCGATGATCAGCGCCACAGACAGCAGCGCCAGCGCACCGGCCAGAATGCAGGGCCACACCGCGGGGTTTTTCTGCGCCGAAGATCCAATGGTATAACCACTGGATTCATAAAAGATATATCCGGATAACAGCAGCATCACCACGGATACGATATAGTTGTATTTTTTTCATGCAAATGACCTCCAGAATATAGGGGATCCTCTCTCCGCAAAACAAGGAGGTGCCTACCGAACATATATGCGGCAGGCACCTCTTCTTATTTTACGCGATGAAGTATACCGCAGCCAAATCAGCCGTTGATATCGATGTCGGCGCAGATATCCTTATAGAAAGCCATCTGCTCGTTGATGAACGTGTTCAACTCATCGCCGTACAGGGTGATGTACTGCATACCCAGGGACTCGATCTGGGTCTTGTACTCGTCGCTCTCAACAGCCTTACCCATCAGGTCACGCAGGGCGGCGAGCACATCATCAGGGGCGCCCAGGGTGTAGCCGTCGGGATCAGCCTCAGGCAGAGCCTCCATGCCGATCAGGCCGGCATTACCGGTCTTGTTGTCCACCACGAAGGTGTATTTGCTGTCGAGGCTGGTCGCCACGTTCAGCAGCGCGCATGGCACTCATGCGGTATGCCGGCGGTACACGCGTGG
>OLZZ01000557.1_pt1 | contig 15723 bp, 10 predicted proteins | sample 1673571 | NCBI WGS metagenome assembly OLZZ01 (sample SAMEA103958115, study PRJEB25191) | human gut metagenome | biome: human-associated habitat [ENVO:00009003]; feature: intestine environment [ENVO:2100002]; material: feces | place: Germany | collected 2013/2015 | reverse complement strand
TGCGATTGGGGATCAACGGATATGATTACGATTCGCTCCGTATGAAGGGGCACCTGGTGAACCGGGAGTTCAACGGATTGATCGAAGCCCGGGACAGGAATCTGCGGTTCGATTTTAGAGGGCTGCTCGACCTGAACGATGAGCAGAGGCCCCGCTACGATTTTGCGCTGGACCTTGAGGAGGCGAACCTGGCGGCTCTGGGGGTGAATCGCCGCGATTCGGTGTCGGTGCTTGCCGCCCGGATTGCTGCGCGTGCCGTCGGCCGTACGCTCGACGACCTGAACGGAATAATCTTCGTCCGTGATGTATCCTATCGTTATAACGACCGCGAGCTTGCGGCCGACAGCGTTGTGATCGTGGGTCGGAACAGCTTGTCGGACAAGTTTATTCGTCTGCGTTCCGATTTTGTCGATGCCGACTACGAGGGGAAAACCTCCTACAAGGAGGTGTTCGCCTACCTGCAACAGCGTTTCCGAGATTATGTCCCGACGCTTGACGGCGGTCCCGGCTGGCAGGCGCAGCATCCCGATACGGTAGAGTTGGCTGACGGATATTCCCAACTTACGGTCAATGTCCGGAAGATCAATCCGCTGGTCAATGCCGTTTCTCCCGGGTTACAGATCGCGGACGGATCGCGGTTGCTGTTGCGGATCAACCCGGCGAACGACAAACTTTCGTTCGAAGCGGCCTCGGATTACATCGAGCGGGGCCGGATGCTGGTGACACGTCTGAATCTGGATGCCCATAACCGGGGCGACTCGCTCGTTTTCGCGGCTTCGACCGAGGACCTTTATCTGAACAGTTTTCACATGAGCCGTGTCGGAATGAGCGGAGGGGCCAAGGATAACAAGCTGGAGCTGATTACCGATTTCGCGGATACTATCGGCGATGTTTCCGGACGGATCGGATTCCGTTCGGAATTTGCCCGGGGACGAGGTCCTGCGGGCCGGCAGATCGATCTGCGGCTGACGCCGTCGTACATCAGCCGGGGAGAGAAGACTTGGAATATCTATACGGACGGTATTACGGCAGATACTTCCCGGATACGAATCGACCGTTTTCGAATGGTCAATGCCGGGCAGCAACTGCTGCTCGACGGCGTCGTATCGCGTCGTTTGCAGGATTCGGTGCAATTGACGCTGCATAATTTCGAGTTGGCGCCCTTCTCGCAGTTCACCTCGTCGATGGGCTACCGTGTGGACGGTCGTACCAACGGTTCGGCGACGATGAAAGCGGTGCTCGGGGCCGGCGAGGTGCAGGCCGATATCGTTGTGGACAGCATTTCGATCAACGATCTCGCCGTTCCGTCGATCTGGCTGCGGTCCCGATGGGATTTCATACAGAACCGCGCGGGTATTCTGGTGCAGCAGCGGGAAAATCTCGATACTCTCGTTCGTGGTTTTTACGCCCCTTCGCAAAAGCGTTATTACGCCCGGGCTACCCTCGACGCAGTCGAACTTTCGGCGCTCGATCCCCTGCTGAAGGGGGTGGTCGAGCGGACCGGCGGCAATGCCGATGTCGATATCGCCCTGCGCGGCAGCGGTAAGGAGGCGAACCTTTCCGGGCAGATCGCCGTGCGCGATTTCACCACGACGGTGGATTTTACGCAGGTGACCTACACGATGCCCCGGACCGTGATCGAGGTTAAAAACAATCATTTGATTGCCGAAGGCGTGCCGCTGTACGATCCGGAGAAGAACGAGGGCCTTTTCTCGATCGACCTCAATCTGGAACATTTGTCCAATATCTCCTATTCGGTGAAAGTGCTGCCGAAAGAGTTGATGGTGCTCAATACCACTTCGAAGGATAACGACCTGTTCTACGGCCGGATTTTCGCTTCGGGTTCGGCGACGATCGCGGGCAGCAAGGGCGGTGTGAAAATGGACATCGTGGCTACCACCGAAGGCGATTCCGAATTTTATATGCCTCTGTCGGGACAGTCGAATGCGAAAACGGCCGATTTCGTTACGTTCGTCACCCCTGAACAGATCGATACGACCGACTATCTGGTGCGCAAGAAGCTGCTCTTCCAGCAGCAGGGGCGTAAAAAGGAAGCCGCAGGCAGCACGATGGATATTACGATGGCTCTCAATGTGCAGGACAATACCGCTTTCCAACTGGTGATCGACCCGACGGTCGGCAGTGCCCTGAAAGGTCGTGGCAACGGTATGCTCAACCTGCATATCAATCCGGGTAACGGTATCTTCAATATGTACGGCGACTATACGCTCATCGAAGGCAGTTTTCTTTTCTCATTGCAGAATATCATTTCTAAGAAATTCATCATCGAGAGCGGTTCGATGATTCAGTGGACGGGCGAGCCTGTCGATGCGCGGCTCGACATCAATGCCGTCTATAAGCTCAAAACGTCGTTGCAGCCTCTGTTGAACACTGTAACCGCCTCTTCGGACGACGACCAGAGCGGTTCCCGGATTTCGGACCGTTCGGTGCCGGTCGATTGTAAGATCCATATCGGCGGTCGTTTGAGCAACCCGCAGTTGGATTTCAGCGTGGTCGTGCCCGTTACAGATATAGAAACGCAGGCTGCGGTGGCCAGCGTGCTCAATACGCAGGAAGCCCAAGCGCAGCAGTTCATTTCGCTGGTCGCACTGGGTACTTTCAGCAATTCCGGCAGTGCCAATATCGGTGCTTCTTCCGGTGTGGCAACGGGTCTGGAGATGCTTACCAACCAGCTTACCAACTGGTTTTCGACAGATGATTACCGGATCATCCTGAACTACCGGGCTGGCTCCGAAATGACCGGTGACGAGGTGGATTTCGGCTTCTCCACCAATTTGATCAACAACCGTCTGCTGGTCGAGGTCGAGGGCAATTACATCATCGACAACAAACAGGCCGTAAGCAACAATGTTTCCAACTTCATGGGCGAAGCGCATGTGACGTGGCTGATCGACAAGTCGGGCAACCTGCGTCTGAAGGCGTTCACGCAGACCATCGATCGTTTCGACGAGAACCAGGGCCTGCAGGAAACCGGTATCGGGATCTCCTATAAGGAGGATTTCAATAATTTCAAGGATCTGAAACAGCGTATTCGGGACCGCTTCACCAACAAGAAACGTCAGAAAAAGCGTCAGGCCCGCCGCGAGGAGCAGGCTCGGCGTGCGGCGGAAGAGGCCCAACGGCAGGAATTGCTTCTGCCGGAAGATCCGCCGGAGCCTGAATACGACATGGAGCGGGATTGATACGGAAAAAGTAAAACTCGAATAAAATAAATTTAATTCACTCAAAAAGATTATGATTAGTTTGTTGCAGACCGCAGATGCGGTCGTTGTCGCGGAGCAGACCCGCATGGGACTTTGGCAGTTGTTTATGAGCGGCGGATGGCTGATGTGGGTTTTGTTGATTCTGGGAGGACTCACGATCTTTATCTTCGTGGAGCGCTTCATGGCGATCCGTAAGGCGTCGGAGTTCGATATGAATTTCATGAACCGCATCCGTGATTATATTTTGGACGGCAAGGTCGCTGCTGCGGTCGATCTTTGCCGCAAGACCAATACGCCGATCGCCCGTATGATCGAAAAGGGTATCGGCCGGATCGGTCGTCCGATGAGCGACGTGCAGTCGGCCATCGAGAACGTGGCGAACCTCGAAGTGTCGAAGCTCGAAACCAACCTGCCGATCCTGGCGACCATCGCCGGCGGCGCCCCGATGATCGGTTTTCTCGGTACGGTGGTCGGCATGGTGCAGACTTTTATGGATATGGCCGCTGCGGGCGGTACGGTCGATATGTCGCTCCTTTCGAGCGGTATGTACGTGGCGATGATCACAACGGTCGGCGGTCTGCTGGTCGGTATTCCGGCTTACTTCGGTTATAACTACCTGGTGGCTCGCATCGAGAAGCTCGTTTTCCGGATGGAGGCCAACTCGATCGCCTTTATGGATATTCTGAATCAACCCGTTCAAAAGTAATCTGTTATGGCAATCAAACGCGGATCCAAGGTCGATAAGTCGTTTTCGTCGGCTTCGATGACCGACCTGATCTTCCTGTTGCTGCTGTTCATGCTGATCGCTACGACGCTCATCAACCCCAATGCCATCAAGCTGATTCTGCCGAAAAGTTCGAATCAGTTGAAGGACAAGGCAATGACGACGATTTCGATCCAGGATACGGGACATGGATACAGGTATTATGTCGAGACGGAAAACGTCGGCTCGCGCGAGGGCGTGGAGAAAGCCCTCAAGTCCCGGCTGACGGGACAGGAGAACCCTACCGTTTCGCTGCATTGCGACAAGTCGGTGGCTTTCGACGAAGTGGTGGCCATGATGCGCATGGCCAAGGCCAACAATTTTACGCTCATCGCGGCTACCTCGCCCGAATAGAGTGAAACCCGGGGAATGCCGCCCTGCGGTGTTTTCCTTGTGAGAATTGACCGATGTATTATTACGATCCGAATAACGATAAATCGAACGCGCGTCGTTGGGCGAGCCTCGCAGCTTTGCTTTATGCGCTGTCGATCGCGGCGGCTTTCCTGTTCGTGTCGTTCGATATGGGGCGGGACGAGCTGCTTCCCGGCGAAGGGTTGCTGATCGATTTCGGGACGACCGAAACCGGTCTGGGCGACCGGGACCTGTCGGCTACCGATGTGCAGGCACCGCCGCAGCAGGCGGCGGCCGAAGCGTCGCGGCAGCAGGTCGAGTACGTGACCAGCGAGCGGGAGGAGATCGCCGTGCAGACACCGCAGCCGGAGAAGAAACCCCGCGAGCGGGAGACTCCGGGACAAACTCCGCAGCGCAGCGACGCGCAGCAGCCTGCCGAACAACCCCGCACGGTAAACCGTCGGGCGCTCTTCCCGGGCCGCACGGCGGGGAGCACTTCCACGTCGGAGGGGCCTGCTGCGGGCGAGGGTAACGCCAGGGGACCTTTCGGGGGCGCCGGAAGGCAGTCACGACGGCACGGGCCAGAGCGATTCGGGCATTGCCTACGACCTTTCGGGGCGCTCGGTGGTGGGAAAGCTGCCCAAGCCTTCCTATCCGGGCAATGAGTCCGGCAAGGTCGTCGTCGATGTGACTGTCGATGCTTCCGGTCGGGTGACATACGCCTCCTATCGGGCGCAGGGATCGACGACCAACAGCAAGCGGCTGGTCGATGCGGCGGTCGAAGCGGCCCGCAAAGCTCGGTTTTCATCCAGCGAGAGTTTGATGCAGACAGGAACGATTACGTATGTCTTTACGTTGAATTAGACAAATCCGATGCGGGTTCGGGTTGCGGTGCGATGATTGCACCGCAGCTCGAAAATCGGTGAGATTATCTGCAGCCGGGGATGGCTGCGAAAAAAACGATGCGAATGATGCGTACGGTATTATTGATAATGGCTTCGTGCCTTGCATGGCTCGGGGCCGGCGCCCAGCAATACGAGGGAGCGCACCTGAAATTCGAGAGTTCGTTCCATAATTTCGGGAGCGTACCCCGTTGGGGCGGCGATCTGGTTTGGGAGTTCGAATATACGAACGACGGCTCTGCTCCGTTAGTAATAGTAAGGGCGCAGACTACCTGCTCGTGCCTGAAGGTGAGCCACTCCAAGCGCCCTCTCGCACCGGGCGAAACGGCTGTGATCCGTGTGGTCTATGAACCGCATAAGAATGAACCGGGAGCTTTCAGCAAGGTGATTCAGATCTATTCCAATTCGGTTTCGGGGCGGGAGCTGATTACCGTTTGCGGGAACTCTCTGGATACCGAATGATCCGGTGCCGGAAAGGGTGTGTCCGGGGATCGACCGATAGAAGGGTCTCTTTTAGGGGCGGTTTCGAGAAGATGTCAAGATGGGATCGGATGTTCGCATGAACACCGTAAAATAGTTCGACGTATGCCGTTTTGACGATAACCGCCCGGTTTGTAATTCCGAATTGCGTCGAACCTGTATTGCTTATGGAACTGTTATTTACGAACTGTACGATTCTGCCCATGACGGCAGAGAAGGAGCCCCGGACTTTCACGGGGGCGGTCGGCGTGGCGGATCGCCGTTTGGCGCTGGTCAGCGACGATCCCCGGCGGATCGAAGCGTTCCGGCGGGAGCATCCCGGGGTGCGGGAGATCGACGGCACGGGCAAAGTGCTCATGCCGGGACTTATCAATACCCACTGCCACGTGGCGATGACTCTCCAGCGGGGCTATGCCGACGACATCGCCCTGATGAAGTGGCTCCACGAATATATCTGGCCTTTCGAGGCGCAGCAAACCCCGGACGAAATCGTGCTGGGAGCCGAAATGGGTATTGTCGAAATGTTGCTGGGCGGCGTCACGACGTTCGTCGATATGTACTGGCATGAAAACCGTATCGCCGAGGCCGTGCGGCGGCTCGGCATCCGGGCCATGCTCGGAGCGAGCTACCTGGATACGAGTTGGGAGGCTTTTGCCGACGATGTGGAGCGGATGATCGCCACCACGGGCGACTGCGACCGTATCCGGTTGGCCGTGGCGCCCCATTCGCCCTATACCTGTTCGCCGGAGTCGTTGCAGCGGGGCAAGGAGCTGGCACGCCGCCACGGACTCTGGTTCATGACCCATATTTCCGAAACCGAAGACGAGGTGCGTATCGTGCGGGAGCGTTACGGTACTACTTCTGTCCGGCATCTCGATGCCCTCGGTATTCTCGACGACCGGACGATCGGTGCGCATTGCGTCCACGTCGATGACGGGGATATCCGCATCCTGCGGGAGCGCGGAGTGGCCGTGTCGCACAACCCCCAGAGCAACATGAAGATTTCGAGCGGTATCGCCCCGATCGCCCGGATGCATAGCGAAGGGGTGCTTTGCACGATCGGCACGGACGGTACCTGTTCGAACAACGACCTGGATATGTGGGACGAGATGCGTACCGCATCGTTCTTGCAGAAAGTAGCGACGATGGATCCCTGCGTGCTGCCTGCCTATGAAATTCTGAAAATGGCGACCGTCAATGCGGCCCGTGCGATCGGTCATGCCGGCGAGTTGGGCGTTATTAAGGAGGGGGCGCTGGCGGATTTCATTCTGATCGATGCGGTGAAGCCGCATCTTACGCCGGTATATAATATGGTGGCTAATCTGATCTACTGCGGCAAGGCTGCCGACGTGGATACCGTCGTGGTGAACGGCGAGATCGTCGTCGAGGGCCGCCGGATCGAGGGCGTCGATCTGTCGAACCTCTGCTCCCGGGTGCAGCATACGGCCGAGGACATTGCCCGCCGTACGGCCGCAGCGAAAAAGTAGGCTTTCAAGGTTGCCCGCAACTGAATGAAAGGGTTGTTCGATAACTTCCCGAAATTGAAAATCACCCCTGCCGGAGTTTATTCCGACGGGGGTGAAAACGTTAAAATCGGACTTGTCGGATAATCCCTCTGTTTTCCGGCGTTTCGTTCGGTTATCCGAGCAGCAGCTCTTTCAGGTCGGGAATCGCGGGGAGGATGTAATCGGCTCCGGCCGCTTCCAGTTCCGCCCGGTCGCCGTAGCCGTAGAGAACTCCGGCGGAGTCGATGCCGACGGTTTTTGCACCGAGAATGTCGTATTTGCGGTCGCCGATCATTAAGGCGGTTCCGCGATCGGTGATGTTGCTCCCGGCCAGCACGTGAGCGATCACATCGGCCTTCGTCGGCAGCGAGCCGTCCAGTCCTGTGCCGCCGACGAAGGAGAAATAGGGGGCGATGCCGAAGTGGTCGAGGATCCGCTCGGCGAATACCCGGGGCTTCGACGTGGCGACGCAGAGCGTATATCCGCTGCTTGCGAGCGTGTCGAGCAGTGCGTCCATCCCGTCGTAGAGCCGGTTTTCGAAGATGCCTTTTTCGGTGAAATACTCCCGTGATACGGCTACGGCTTCGCTGGTCTGGCGGTCGTCGAAGCCGTAAAATGTCCGGAAGGACTCCGCGAACGGCGGTCCGATGAAGGGGCAGAGCTCGCGTAGGTCGCTCACTTCGATACCGAAATGCCGCAGGGCGTATTGTACCGAACGGGTGATGCCCTCCATCGGGTCTGTGAGCGTGCCGTCGAGGTCGAACAGCAGATGTCGGTATTTTTTCGTCATTGTATTGAATTTGTTGTCCGAAACCCCGCTCGGCAGCGGCGTGTCGTCGTTTTTTTGATGTTTTCGTCTCCTGATAGGCTTCGTCGGCTTCCGAATCCCGGATTTCCCGGTAGGACGGACGAGCAGGAAACAGTCGTTTGCCGACCGCCCGGTGCGGGCGGCTGATCGTCTCCTTCACTCTTCGCGGAGGAAAACCGTCGCCGTGCGCGAGGTGTTGTAGATGCGGATGCGGGGCAGCTCGTCCCCCTGCACGGGGTAGGAGAAATGCTGCCCCCGCATGTCGGTCCGCTCCGTGCCGCCGAAACGGCGCTCGTCGGTCGAGAGGATCGGGCGGTAACGGCCCGGAACCCGCACCCGTACTTCGTAATTGGGTATCGAGGCCGACGGATGCCAGTTGAATACGAACAGCAGGTCGCCGTGCGAAAAGGCCATCGTCTGATTCTGGGTGTCCATCTGTAAATTGTAAGGGTAGCCGTCGCGGAGTATGCCGTATTTTTTCACCAGGGCGATCATCGCCCGGTCGAACTCCCCGAGCTGGGCATAGCGCAGCAGCCCGTTGTCCGCGAGCGACCATTGGCGCCGGGCGTAGGCGTAGCTCCAGCCGTTGCCCTCGCGCGGAAAGTCGATCCATTCGGGATGTCCGAATTCGTTGCCCATGAAATTGAGATAGGCGTCCCCGCCTGCCGAGATCGTGACGAGCCGGATCATCTTGTGCAGGGCCATTCCCCGGTCGATGACCGGACTTTGCGAGGCGCGGTCCATGTGGTCGTACATCTCCTTTCCCATCAGCCGGAACGCGAGGGTCTGGTCGCCCACTAACGCCTGGTCGTGCGATTCGGCGTAAGCGACCGTCTTGATGCCCGGCAGACGGTCGGTCAGGACGTGCCAAATGGCGTGTATGTCCCACTGTTCGTCGGGTATCTCCTTGAGCTGTCGGATCCAGAAATCCGGAATGGCCATGCCCAGGCGGTAGTCGAAGCCGACGCCTCCGTCTGCAGTCGGAACCGCGATGCCCGGCATGCCGCTCACCTCCTCGGCGATCGTAACGGATTGGGGACGGAAGTCGTGTACCAGCGTATTGGCCAACGTAAGGTAGGTGAGGGCGGCTTCGTCCACCTCCTCATCGAAATATTGCTCCCTCCGGACGAAGTCGGTGTGCCCGTGATGGCGGTAGAGCATCGAGGTCACTCCGTCGAACCGATAGCCGTCGAAGTGAAATTCGTCGAGCCAGTATTTGACGTTCGAGAGCAGAAAGTGCCGCACCTGTTCCTTGCCGTAATCGAAAGTTTTGGAGTCCCAGTAGGGCTGTTCGCCCGCCGTACCCGGTAGGGAGTAGAGATGATCCGTACCGTCGAGCTCGTTGATCCCCTCGTTGAGGTTCTTCACGTAGTGGGCGTGCACTAGATCCATTACCACCGCAAGTCCCAGTTCGTGAGCCGTGCGCACGAGTGTCTTGAGCGCTTCGGGCGTGCCGAAGCGCGAGGAAGGGGCGAAGAAGTTCGACACGTGGTAGCCGAACGACCCGTAATAGGGATGTTCGGCGATGCCCATCAACTGTACCGTATCGTAACCCTCCTCCCGGATCCGGGGAAGAATCTTTTCGGTGAATTCCGCATAGCTGCCCACGCCTTCGCGCTCCTGAGCCATACCTACGTGGGCTTCGTAGATGAATAATTCCTCGCTGCGGGCCGCAATGGGCCGGTCACCCTGCCAGTCGAACGGGGACGGATTCCAGAACTGGGCGGTGAAATCCTTGGTTTTCTCGTCCTGTACCACGCGGGTCGCATAGGCGGGGATGCGGTCGTGCCAGCCGTTGTCGCCGTGTACGTGGATTTTGTAGAGCGAGCCGTGCGTGAGCCGTTCGGCATACATCGCATCGGGCAGGAAAATACTCCACACCCCTTCCGGGTTTCTGTCGAGCCGCAGCGAAGTGCGCTGCCAACCGTTGAAGTCGCCCAGCAGATAAACGTCCTGCGCCCCGGGAAGCCATTCGCGGAACCACCAGCCTTCGAGCGTCTCGTCCCGCTGCCATCCGAAATAGCGATAGCCGTTGGCGTAATCGACGATCGATCCGGCCGATTTTTCTATTTCCCGAAGTGCCCGCAGGTAGCTCTCGTGCCGGGCGGTCAGCTCTTTCTCGACCGGAAGCAGCCAGCCGTCCCGCTCGATCATCGGGAGCTTTTTCGTCGGATTTCCCATAAACTGGTTCATTATTATAACAAAAATACGAAAAATAATTCTATCTTTGTCCGCGAAACAAAAAACAGAAAAAATTCTAATTCAATCGCGTATGTTTAAAAATCAACCCAAAGGATTGATCCCGGCAGCATTGAGCAACATGGGCGAGCGTTTCGGATATTATATCATGAACGCGGTGCTTGTGCTGTTTCTATGTTCCAAATTCGGCCTGTCTGAAGAGACCAGTGCTTTAGTCTATTCTTTCTTCTACGCCGGTATCTATGTGCTTAGCCTCGTAGGCGGTATCATTGCCGACAGAACGCAGAACTACAAAGGAACCATCATTTCCGGTCTTATTGTCATGACTATCGGTTATGTCGTATTGGCATTCCCCATTTTCGCGACTCCTGAGAATCAGACATGGCTTCTTACGCTTACTTGCGGTGCGCTGTTCCTCATCGCATTCGGCAACGGCCTTTTCAAGGGCAACCTTCAGGCCATTGTCGGACAGTTGTACGACAATCCTCGCTATGCTTCGCAGCGTGATGCCGGTTTCCAGATTTTCTATGTCTTTATCAATCTTGGTGGCGTTGTGGCTCCCTTCGTAGCTCCTTTGCTCCGCAGCTGGTGGCTCAGTGAGAACGGTTTGATGTATAATGCCGAGCTTCCGGCTCTTTGCCATGGATTTTTGGCGGGTGCGGAAGTAAACCTTGCCAATCTTCAGGAGCTGATTACAAAGGTGGGTGGCTCTGTGGTTGCAGGTGATGCCGGCTCCGTATCGGCATTCTGTTCGAATTATCTTAATGTCTTCAACACCGGCATCCACTATTCGTTTATCGCCTCCGTTGCCGCAATGCTTATTTCTCTCTCGATATTCCTTTTCACCAAAAGACAGCTTCCTTCTCCCGCAAAGAAAGCAAAAGAGGAAACCGTTACATATTCTGCAGAGGAAAAAGCTGCAATGGCTACGGAAATCAAGCAGCGTATGGCAGCCCTCTTCGCTGTGCTCGGTATTGCTATCTTCTTTTGGTTTTCATTCCATCAAAACGGAACTTCACTCTCGCTCTTTGCCCGCGATTTCGTAAAGACCGACTCCGTACAGCCGGAAATATGGCAGGCTCTCAACCCGTTCTATGTCATTATCCTCACTCCTGTTGTGATGTGGGTATTTGCCGCTCTTGCACGCCGTGGAAAAGCGATTTCCACACCTCGCAAGATCGCTATCGGTATGGGTTTGGCCGGATTGGCATTCCTTTTCATGACTGTATTCTCGATCATCAACGGTTATCCTTCGGCCGAGGCGTTCAAGGATCTCCCGGCTGCAGAGGCGGCCGCTCTCAAGACAGGACCGTGGGTGCTCTTCGTACTCTACTTCTTCCTGACTGTGGCAGAGCTGTTCATTTCTCCTCTCGGTCTGTCGTTCGTTTCTAAAGTTGCTCCCAAGCATCTCCAGGGCCTTTGCCAAGGTCTGTGGCTCTGTGCAACGGCCGTAGGCAATCTGCTGCTCTGGATTGGTCCGCTCATCTACAATGCTTATCCTATTTGGGTGGCTTGGACTGTATTCTTCTCGGTCTGCATCATCTCGATGGGCGTTATGCTCGGTATGGTGAAATGGCTCGAGCGGGTTACCGAATAAGACCTGTATTTCGATTGATACGGCGGCGCTTCCGAAAAGGGGGCGCCGCTTTCATTTGACTGCCGGGAAGTACCGTATTTTTGTGATTATATACTTCGGTGTCCCTTTGGGGTGTGTCGTAGCCCAAGTTTCCTCCGAGCGAAGGGATTTAGGGCGACAAGTATTACAACACGGTCACGGGTCGTGAATAAACGACCGTCGAATAAGGTATATTGGCGGTATATGACTGCCGATGTTTTACGGCGAGGCGTGTCCGTTTCCGGCGGGATCGAAGCGGTGCTCTTCTTTTGCGTCCGAGCCCGTGCCGGCCGCAGAATTCACCGCTGGGGTGTATGGAGCGTAGGCTTTTGTCCGGGGGCCGGGTGCTTTCCGGATTGCGGATTCGTTACCCCGGCACATAGGAATTGCGACCTTGTCCGGGGCTTTTTACTTCTGGCGACCGTAAGAGATAACTGGCCGGCGGCTTCTTGACGGGTGTTCGGGCATTCGGGGCGTGCGGCGCAGGATCCGGCTCATGGGGCGGTTTATTCGGCGATGAACTTTATCCGGGGCTGGCTCTTCGATGCCGGCTATCGTTGAAGAAGATCGGATGGCATCCCTGACGGGTGTTTCCGGATTACGGGTTCGACGCTCGGAGAGCGGAGAGCAGAGAGCAGAGAGCAGAGAGCAGAGAGCAGAGAGCAGAGAGCAGAGAGCAGGCTTTTGTCCTAAAAGGAAATAGGACCGTATCCTTGAGCCGTCCATTGTAAATGAATCGGAGCGGCAAATTGATTTGCGACTTCGGTACGCTTGTTCAATGTTGCGAACGATGCCTTACGGACACTCTTCCTGAAGTCCGGTTATTTCCCGTAAACCGTTGTCTTCCCACCCCCTTGTCCGGGATTTTCTAATGGACTCCTGCCATTGTTGCGGGGCCATGCCTTTTTCTTTGGCGAAGGCGCGGTAGAAAGTCGCCGTGCTCCCGAATCCGGATAACAGGGCCACTTCTTCGATTTTATGGCCGGCCACCTCGTCTTCGAGCAGCGGCAAGGCGGCATATTGGATGCGGCAGTGGTTGATGTAGTCGCGGAACGACAAGCCCAATTCCTTGTTGAGCAGCAGGGAGAGTTGCGTGCGGTTAGTGCCGCATTCGCAGGCCAAGTCGATGATCGTAAGTCCGGGGTTGAGGTATAGTTTGCGCTGTACGATGGCTTCCTGCAACTGTTCCCGCAGCGATGCGGCGCGTCCTTTTCCTTCGGCGAGGTTTATTTCCGGATTTTCTTCGATGGGTTCTTCTTCCGGGAGCGGTTGCCAGTAATCCCGGATAATGTCCGGGATGCGGTATTGCAGGATGCAGCCGTAGAGGATACCCCAGACGGTAAGTGTCAGGATATAGATGAGAATGGTGAACCAGATATTGCTGAAAAATAGAATGATGATGATGTATGAAAGCAGGTAGAAGGCCAGCAGTGCCGACATCCACCGCAGCCATTGCAGGTGGATGCGCTCCGTGAACGAGTAGGCCTGGGCGATCTCCCGGGAGTAACGGATGGAGTAGAGGACGATGCGAGTCAGGGCGAAGAGGCAGTAACCGACGGTGTATAGGGTGTAGAGCAGAATTACCGTCGGCAGGAAGGACGGCAGGTCCTTTAGCAACTCCGGCAGGGAAGCATATACCGTGCGGGGTTCGAAAGCCGTTCCGAGCCAGTAGGCGCCGCCGAGCAGAACGAAGGGGCTCAGCAGTTTGAGGCTGTATCGTGCCGTGATGCGGCCGGGCATCACCAGTTCGAAAAAGAAGAGCGACAGCAGAGCCAGGGTAAACAGGTCCGGAAAGGTGAAGCCCGGGCCGAGAATTTCGTAGTTGTAGGCGGCATCGTGGCTCAGGAAAAACTCTTTGAGTTCGATCAATGCCATCCATATCAGGCAGATCGTGAAGAGATAATGGGGCCGGGATTTGCTCTGTCGGGCATAAATCGCCATGTGGAAGGCGCCCATAGCGAAAAATGACAGGGAAGCTCCGTTAAGGAAATATGTGAGGTTTTCCAACATTCTGAATACTAAGATAGTAAAAATAAGTACTAAAAATGTCTTTTTGCGCTATTATTTCGGCTTTCGCCGGGAAATCGCCCCGTGCGACTCTTCCGTCCTGCATTTTTTCGATGGATGGAGGTCGGTGAAATTTATGGACGGTAGAGTCAGGTGGGATATACGGGGCTTGAAATTCCTTGTTTTTCGGGGTAAAAAATCCGGGTGTCCGGGAATGGTTTTTCCGGTTTGACCCGAATCTGAAAAATAATTATACAAAATTATCCGGATTGAAGGATGTTTCGTTCTCAAATTATACAAATCGAATCGCAAAACGTACATCGGATTTTCTGGACGCCTCCGAGCGGAATGTGATGAATGTCGTATGTGCGCCGGGAACGGCGGCGATCGTTAGCAGTTGCCGGCCCGCCTTCTGTTTGCGGTGGAGGAAACTGTTTCGCAGGGCGTGTTCCGGTTGTCTTGCGGTAGCGTTTTCGGGAGGGGCGAGAGGGCGGCCGGTTCCGGGAGATTATCGGATCTGTAGGAAGAGAGGTATAGGATTGTGGCGGTATGGTTTTAGAATTTTTCCGACAGATACCGAATTGTTCGGGTGTGCACCGCCGGAGTTACCCGGGGTATCGTGGATCGTTTTCGCCGCCCTTCGAATGATACCGACAGTCGCTCCAGCCTATTCGAGCGTACGGTAAAACGCGCTGCTCCCCGTATCTGGAGTGTGCGAGAAAAAGCGGCGATTTCTCTTTTCTGCGGTGTTTTTTTTTGTATTTTTGTTCCCGTCGCCGGGAAAAACAGAAACTCCGACGTTTTTTTGCGATGGGTATGAAACTTACGATTCTTGGCTCGGGAACTTCTCAGGGAGTGCCGGTGATCGGCTGCCGGTGTGCCGTCTGCACCTCGAAAGATCCCCGCGATAACCGTCTGCGGACTTCGGCCATGCTCGAGTGGGACGACGTGCGTCTGGTAATCGACGCCGGGCCCGATTTCCGTTACCAGATGCTCCGCACCGGGGTCCGGCACATCGACGCGATTCTGCTGACGCACGAACACAAAGACCATATCGGAGGATTGGACGACGTGCGGGCCTTCAATTTCGTCGATTATCCCGCGATCCATCGGATCGACGTATTCGGAACACGGCAGACGCTCAAATGCGTCCGCAAGGATTTCGACTATGCTTTCAGCGTGGACAAGTACCGGGGAGTGCCCGAAATCGAACTGCGCGAAATAGACCCTGCCGTTCCCTTTTGCGTCAGGGACAAGGAGGTGATTCCCGTGTCGGGACATCATTCGCCCCGATTCGAGGTGACGGGGTTCCGGTTCGGCGAATTGGCCTACCTTACGGATTTCAAGACCATCGTCCCGGCCGAAGAGCGGAAGCTGTACGGTATCGAAGTGCTGGTGGTCAATGCGCTCCGGCCCCAGCCCCATGACTCGCATTTTTCGCTGGATGAGGCGCTGGCGCTGATCCGCCGCGTGGCGCCCCGTCGGGCTTACCTGACGCATATGTCGCACGAAATGGGTCTTTACGCCGAGCGTTCCGCGTTGTTGCCCGAAGGGGTATATCTGGCTTACGACGGATTGGAAATAAATGTAAACGATTGATAGAATGAAAGGTTTGAAAGGAAAGACCGTCGTGGTCACCGGAGCTTCGTCGGGGATCGGGGAGGCATTGGCCCGCGAATGTGCGGCCCAGGGTGCCAACGTGGTGCTCGGCGCCCGGAGTTTGCAAAAGTTGCAGCTCATCGTCGGAGATATCCGCTCCAAAGGCGGCGAAGCGGCCTTCTGCGCGGTGGATGTGACCAGGCCGGAGGAGTGCCGCAATCTGATCGACACGGCCGTCGGGGAGTACGGCGGGGTGGATGTGCTCATCTG
>OLZZ01000556.1_pt1 | contig 15772 bp, 18 predicted proteins | sample 1673571 | NCBI WGS metagenome assembly OLZZ01 (sample SAMEA103958115, study PRJEB25191) | human gut metagenome | biome: human-associated habitat [ENVO:00009003]; feature: intestine environment [ENVO:2100002]; material: feces | place: Germany | collected 2013/2015 | reverse complement strand
AAAAAAGGAATTGGTGGAGGCGCTGAACCGCCTGTACACCTTCGAGCAGCTGGACGAGCTGCAGACCAGAATTTTAAGCAGATAAAAGACCCTGTAACCGGTGCGGAACGCTCAGTTCTGTACCGGTTTTTCCGTCCATTTCTGCCGCAGAAGGTCCAGTGCATGGGTCTCCAGACGGGAAATATAGCTTCGGCTGATGCCCAGGATGCGGGCTGCTTCCAGCTGAGTCATGGGCGGCTGCCCGCCCAGCCCATACCGCAGCAGCAAAATCTGCCGCTCCCGGGCGGGCAGGGTGTCCAGCAGCTGCCGCACCCGACGCAGGTCGGCCTTTTTTTCACAGCATTCTTCCATGCAGAAGCCGTCCTGCAGCACGTCCGAGAGGGTCAGTGCCGTGTCGTCCTTGCCCGCCTCCAGCGTTTCCTGCAATGACACGGTGGTCCCGCTTTTCCGCTCCCTCCGGAAGTGCATCCGAAGCTCATTTGCTATCCTCTCCCCAGCGCACTTTGGGATGGAAAAGAGAATCCACCTCTTTCACGCAATGACGCATCTACGTCAAAATGGATTTTTTGGAGCCGAGAGAGCGGTTCCTTTTTTCTGCTTCAGAGGGTGTCATGTGAGGGTTGTGGTCTAACCCCTCTATACATCTTACAGGTAAGTTTGGCAGGCCCCCGCACCACCGTAGAGGCGCAGGCGTTCTACCGTATGTACCACTCTTACGCCGACATCCCGAACCCATGGGACCGTCTGCGTTGGTGCCGCTATGGTCTTGACCTGCTGCAAAAAGAGGTTGCTGCCATGGTGGGCATGGAGGAATGGCTCTATCGGGATCTGGAAAGCGGCGCATTTCACCGCAGCTTCACGCCCGAACTTGCGGACAAGCTCGCCGCCCTTTACGGCATCCCGGTGGAGGATATTCTGGACGACTACACCCTGTTTCTGCACCGGGGCGGAGGAGCCTTCCTCCGCAGATACCGGGAGGCAAAAGGCTGGAACCGTCAGCAGCTTGCCGACCATGCAAAGGTCAGCCGGACAAGCATCCGCTGCTGGGAGAGTGGACAAAAGACCATCAGTCAGAGGTGCTTTTGCCATCTGGTGGAAAACCTTGGTTCCGATTTTCCATCTATGCTTCGCATGTGAGGTATGGTAATTTTTCTCCGGTCAAACGAAAAAGCTCGTCTGCAAGCCACGATATGTGGCAGCGCAGACGGGCTTTCGTTATGGAATCATTCTGTTTCAATTATTCTGATATTCGCTCTGACTTACATGGCGTTCCGTAAAACACGCAGTCGTTCTTCAAACGTTGCTTTCCATGCCGGATGCTCGGAGAATACGGTGTGCTCCACCTGACGGACTTGGTTCAGTCCGATGTTCCGCACCGCTTCCACTGCAGCATCTTTTTGGCTCAGATGGCGTTTTCCCACGGTCAGACAGTTTGCGCCTTCTGGCGTGTCGTACTGCTGAAACGCCCGGTTGAAGTCCATCAGGTCATGCAGACGGATGGGCTGATTGGTTTCGTTGTCTACCAGCAGACCCCAATTTTCCCAATGACGGTCGGTATTGCCCACCAGATAATCCAGAATGTTCATCATATAGTAGCTGGGAGCATCCAACTCTAAGATCTTATCCAGCGTGTTCCAATCATGGTTCGTGCAGTAGACGTCATAGGCTGCATAGGTCACAAGACTGTATCGCTGAGATGTCATGATTTTGCTGATAGAAACCGGCTCATTTTCAAACATTCCCTGCTCATACAGTACCTGATGGCAGTCAAAGCACCGGCAGATTTTGCTTGCCAGCACTTCACGTTCCACCGCTTCCCTGCCACCATCCTTGTAAAGATAGAAGCCATCCTCTTTTCGCACCCACGCCTTGGGGTACAAGCCGCCCGTAGACAGGTCATTTGCCAGAAGATGGGCGTTTGTCACCGTCATTTGGTGCCCCCGCAGCGCAATATCCACAAGCGCATTGCTTAAGGAGTGTGCAAAAAGGTTGATATCCTCGAATCGAATCTTCTCGTTTTCTTCTTTCACCCAGAACACATCCAGCAAAGACAGACAATGGTAGGATAATGCAATCTGTGCTCGTTCCCTGTCCGTAACACTCTGAGATGCACCGATACTGTTCAGGATTTCCTTGGCGTAGGTGCGATCCAACGTCAACATCCGGGAGGCGCACCAATAGTAAAAGTTCGTTACATTATTGATGCGCTCGTCAAAATCATCCGATTCCACCAGAACCAGATCATAGGGCATGAAATCCTCGAGGCAGACCCTGCATTCCCCTGTCGTGCTGAGTTGTGCCACACAGCTTTCCCGGTGCATGATCTCGTAAAACATGGTTTTCATCCCTCCCTGCGTTCTGTGTCTTGCTCTGTATTTATATTACCTTCTTTTTTCACGGGACGCAAGAGCTTTTACTTTTCAAAAAGCTTTTTCTGCTGCTCCATCAGGACGGTTTCGATACGCTCTTTCAGCAAAAAGTGGAACTGTTTTGGGTAATAGCATAGATATTTATCGAGGATCGTATCGATACTTGCTCTATCAATATTCACCTCAAGCTGCTTCCCATAAAGAGCTTGTGCCGTATGCACTGTCTGCGTAAATCGAGATTTGAACGGAAGGCACTGTGCCTTTGTCAGATATGCTCGGCTTTCAATTTCAGGGCTGTACAGAGCAAAATCCAGTAAGAACGAATCTCCGCAGTCAAAAATCGGGCAGGGCTTATAACCAAATTTATCCCGAATCAGCGCAATATTGTTCAGGTGCCGGTCCTGATTCAGAAAAAGTGCATCTACCTCAAACAATGTCGTAAGATATGCGCCCATATTCTGCATTCTGGTTGCCTCTCCCATTGCATCCACAAGAAGCCGGATTCTCTCTTTTAGGCTTGTCCTGCGGTTAAATTCTTCCAGATAGCCTGTTCCCAGACTGTTCTTCAAGATTGTATTTGCAGTAACAAGGCTCTCATCTTCCCTTTTGAAATTCTCACTCACCGAGACCACTCGTTTCAAGCCATGAACCTCAGCCGTATCAACCCAGTAATTTGCCACGGAGATTCCCGGCAGCCGAGCCGCATTCGTGAAATTGCGCAGGACTTCACTGGAAACAGCTTCTGCCAGTGCCTCAAAGCAGCCATCATCCACCTTATACCAGAGATTTTTCTCCGCATCGAACCATTTTTCCTGATTTCCGCGCGAAGTCGTCACCACAACCCTGTCGTTGGTATGCAGCGTCAAATAATTTCCAGCCATTTGTGATCCTCCGCCATTCTTCCCTGCGTCTTTTCAACAAGCAGAACCGGGTCATATTCCGGAACGCCAACAGCATCCAGATAGTAATCCAAGCCCTTTCGTGTTTTCGGAATGCATCGGTCTGCCAGAAAGGCCAGGAAGTCTTCCCATGAGGGCGTTTCGTTCACACCAAACGCAGTATCCAGTATTTCGTCAACTTTGTTTTCGATGCAGATCTGCTCCGCTGTAAAATCTGCCAAAATCACGGTACACAACGTATCTCCGTCATAATACCGATATTCTTTCAGCTGATGTCCTTTCTGTTCTGCATTTCTGCGGAACAGTTCCGGGTCTGTTGATGCAAGCGGTCGGACGGTGATTTTTTCACCGTCAAAAGAAAGTTCTACCCGGTCCTCTTTTGAAAGTCCCATCGCATGAAGCCACACTGCCGGGAGATTGACCGAATACTTTTCTGCATTCTTTCCTGCTGTTCCCCCGGCTTTTCTTCTCATAATTTTCACGCTGCGACGATTCATGCACTTCACCTTCCCTTACAAAAAGGATACCATATTGGCCGCCAACAATCAATGATTTTTTTGTCAGCAAAATTCCAAAAACTTATGTAACACAAAAAGCCCCACGCTCAACACTGCCTCTGAATCTGACCGTCTCTGGTCAGAGCAGAAAAGCATATGTTGAGCGTGGGGCTTTGTTTATCGGCTCGGCTGCCAGCCGGGCTTTTGGTGTTCCTTGGGTTTGTAAGTTCCTTTGGTAGTATCGATCACCGCCTGCAGCAATTCGAGCTTCTGCCATGTGGGGCAGTTCAGACGGTCGATTTTTTCGATCACATAGTTGGCGTGGGCGGTTGCGACCCGTTTTCCGAGTTCGTCCCATCCCTCTTTCGTTTTGGGGTAATGTACCACCACTTCAATGGGGGCACTCTTTCGCATGGCTCACTCACCTCCGGTTACATCGCTATCACCTCATTTTTACGGGTTACTGGTTGTCCGCTATTCGCTGCGGTTTCCGCTCAGAACGTTCAGAGCCAGACTGACCAGCAAAGCCATATCAATGCGGAGCATTTCAGCCTTGCTGGCATAGCCCATAAAGCGTTCGATGCGGGATTTATCGATCGTGAAGATCTGCTCCAGAAGAATCATGGACGGTTCTTCAAAGGCCGGGTTGGAATCCACCAGCACATGGGTGGGCTGGTTTTTCTTCTTTTCCGTCCGGGTGGTAACAGTTGCAACGATCAATGTAGGCGAATGACGGTTTCCAATGTTGTTCTGCAGAACTACCACAGGGCGTTTCCCGCCCTGTTCCGAGCCGATATGCGGCTCCATCGACTTATAGTTCAAATGATTGCTGACAGCGAATCTCCGGGCTGTGATAGGGCACCACACGGTCAAACCGATTTTGTGCCGCCAGTTTGTGGCATTGATTCAGATCCATATGAAGTTCAAGAGCAATATTCCGAACGGTAACGCAGATTTTACCGCAATTTGATGACGGCAAGTTCTGGATGTTCTCGGAAGGCGGGAGAAAGTTCATCGGACTGGAAAAGAACAGTCACGTCTGCCTTGCCATTTATGACAAGTATGATGGTTTTGGCAATCTCAGAAGCCTGCAGGTCACCGGCATTGCGGCGATGGTCGAGCCTTTCTCGGGGGAGTACAACGCCCATGCTGCTTTCAAGAAGATCCCGCTGGACGCTCTGAAAAAACTGCCCTCACCGATGAATCTGTTCTGCGTGACGCCTACCCGCATCGATGCTCTGTTCTCCGATTTCAAGAAAGACGGTTACAGCGTCCGGCAGGTCCTGCATCAGCTTGCGTGAACAGAATTAGCTAAATCAACCAATAAAGGCCTCCGAATCTCTTTCTTATTAGGAAAAGATTCGGAGGCCTCTGTTTTACGATTTTTTCGGAATAGCGGCTTTCACCAGCAGCATCATGGGACGGCGCAGTTCATCCTTCATGCCGTAAACACTCAGCATCTCTGCAGAGGTTCGTTGTCATATTCGCTGGTATGGAGTGGTTTCACTGGCTGCATTGAACTTCTGATAACATCCAAAATGGTCTGATCCGCCGGGAGCCACGGAACGGAATCAATGTCATCTTTTGTCAGCCACCGCGCGGCTTCCGCTTCTTTCAGCACAAGCTCGCCGGAAACCACTTCACACCAGAAGCAGTCCATGGAAAGATGAAACGCCGAATAATCGTACTCGATTGTACCAATTAAATCCCCCACAGCAATTTCCGTGTCCAGTTCTTCTTCGATTTCCCGCTTCAGAGCCTGCTGCGGGGTTTCGCCCGGCTCGATTTTGCCGCCCGGAAACTCCCATTGACCCTTGTAGTCACCATAACCGCGGGCGGTAGCGTAGATTTTGCGCTTTTCCTGCATGGAGTCGCAGATCACAGCGGCCACAACACGAATCGTTTTCATAACGTTCTCCTTTTGGATTCATTATAATGGCCGACCGTCAGAAGTCCCACCGACACGATAGAACACCCTGTTTCCTGCTTTTCTTGCAGTAAGCAGCCCCATCTCATGGAATTTCATCACAAACGTCCGAATGGTTGCATACGCAGCGTTTCGGAAATCCTTTTCCAGCTGCTTTGTGGTAAACTCCTCTGCACCATAAGCAGACAGAACATACTCCCAGAGCAGCCGTTCTTTTTCTGTGATTTTTCCTTCCGCAAGAGCAGTTTGATATACCTCAAGATCAGTTTTCGGCGGGACTGCATCCACCTGCAGGCGGTTATAGACCTCATTGCAGAAGTAGAACAGAAAGGGAGTCACATCCGTATAGCCGGAAATCAGAGCATTTCTCTCCACGCGTTCGTAGGCTTTGTAATATGCGTCCTTGTTTTCAGCGATGTATCGGGAAAACGGCGTGAACAGTGCCGCAGGATAGCCCTGCTGAACAAGATACCAGAGGTGGAATAGCCGTGCAGTGCGTCCATTCCCGTCAAAATAGGGGTGGTAGTACGCAAAGGCAAAGTGCAGAATGGCAGCCTTATGCAGCTCATTGATGCCGTCATTGGCATTCGCAAAATCGACAAGACATTTCATGGCACCGGGAAGCCGCTCTGCCGGAAGTCCCGGTCTGGGTTCTTCACCGCCCACAATAAAAACCTCGCCATGCCGATAAAAGTGGTTTGGCAGTAATCGATCTTCATCCGGGAGATAATCCCCTGTGCTGATCTGATACAGGTGATGCAGATTCTCCTCGGTGATCGTATTCTGACGATTCGCGATAAACTCCAGTCCGCGCTTCATACCATAGATGCGGGCTTCTTGTTCATCACGAGGGGCATAACCATCGAGGATATAACGGATACTGCTGCGGGTCGAGCGGATACTTTCAATTTGAAAAGTAGCATAAATTTCCTCGGTCATCGCCGACAAACCGAAGTTTTGTCCACTGACAGGGACAGAGAGCAACTGCTTCATACCATTTGTTGAAATTTGCGCGAGGTTCGGCAGGTAAAACAGCTTATTTCCAGAAAAATCAGTCAACGGCAGAGGCTGCGCAAAGTTTTGCCGCAGCAATTCGGCAAATTCTTTGACGCTGACAGTCGAGTACTTGTATTCCATCCGATTGAGTTCAAACAAATGCTTATCTGAAAGCATTTTGGCAAACTGTGCCCCATCCATTCTGTCCACCTCGCAGTTGATACTTATTGATACTATATAGTATCAATATATCGATTCTTTATAAAAAAGTCAACCGAAACAGGCCGAACCAACTTTTTTCCATACTCTCCGTCAAAATTCCCGTGGTTCCGTCACGAATCACATCTCCATCGGCTTATTCCCCACTTCGTCCAGATACGCATTCAAAAATTCCGCTGCAAGGCTGTTGGGACGGATGTTTTCTCTGGCTTCCTGTGGGGTGAACCACTTGCAGCGGTCCACTTCGTGGTTGATATGCAGCGCCTTTGCGGTTCTGACGAAAGCCGTAAAGTTGCACATCAGCGTGTTAGACGGCTCAAAAAACTTGGTACGGTTGAACCGGAGGTGCTCTACTTCCAACCCGGTTTCTTCCCGGACTTCCCGCACCACGGCGTGTTCTTCTGCCTCACCGCGGTTCACATATCCAGCCACCAGAATATAAGAGGGCTTGCCGTACTGCTGGATGAGCAGAATTTTCCCGGTTTCCTCATCCACAACAATCATGCTGACTGCCACATTGTACATCGGGAACCGGTATTGCTGGCATTTCGGGCAATAAGGCACAATGCCCTCTTCTTCCAGTTCTTTTTCAATCAATGCCGTACCGCATTCAAAGCAATGCTTCTGAATCATTTTTACACTCCAAACACTGTTTTCGTCAGCCGGATACCTGCTGCCGTCTTCATCGTATGTTCCATAAAGGTTCGGATTGCCTGCTGGTCGTACCCGCTTTCGGACGCATTGACGATATAATCTGCCTCAATCAGAATCTGATAGTCAATGCCGTCGATCTGCGCCGGACTATGGTGGTGCCCTACCAGATAGGCCACACGGTCGATCTGTTCTGCTGTCATGCCAGTATCCGCCAAGAACTCCCGCACCAGCGGGGCACCCTCCTGCTCCTGATATTTACCATTGGTGTTGCCGTACTTTTTGCGGCAGAGCGGGCAGGCGATATCGTGGGTGATGGCCGCCACCTCCAGAATAAACTGCGTGTCTGCGTCCAGCCCCTCCAGCTCACCAATGGTTTTGGCATAGGTCCACACGCAGCTCAGGTGCGTGATGTCATGGATATTCCCTTCGGAAAAGGCGATCATCTTTTCCATGATCTGTGCAATGGTCATCATTTGTTTCACTCCCGTTTTTAATACTTAAATGTTCACCTTGATAAACGCGAATTGACCGAGCTGATAGTTACCGTTTTCTAACACTCCATTCATCATCTTGAGCTTTTCTTTCAGCATAGTAACCGCAAGGCATATCCTTTAGAATACCAACAGAATTATCTAAGTCGAATACTGATTTTAAGGATACTAACTTTGCTTCGTCTGTTTCATGTGCTTTTCCACATAGAAATTGCCACATTCCATCATCTTCATCATGTGATACATACAAAATAGGTTCTCCATTCTCTAATATGTGGCAACAGGTTATTGTAGCTGTATTTGGTGCGTCATAAAATGGGAATTTCATATTTAACACTCCTTCAAATTCCGATTTGCCGCTCTCAGTATACCACGTTTCCCCACCTTACAGAAAAGCACCTGCACGAAAAAGAGCCACCCACAGATCCTCCGGCAAGCACTTCAAGGTTTCGTTCCGCAGCTCCTGCGGCATCCCATAAAAGGCTTCGGCAATGCCGCCGGTGATGCAGGCAAGGGTGTCGCTGTCGCCGCCCAGAGAAACTGCATTGCGAAGTGCATCCTCAAAACTGACGCTTTCCAGAAAAGCGATGATGGCTTCCGGCACAGTTTCCTGACAGGTCTCCACATGATGATAGGTCGGCCGAATTTCATCGCAGGTGCGGTTCAGGTCATAACCGAAGGTCTGCTCCACATAAGGAATCCGATTGTCAAGCACAAATCAACGACATTTCATACAATTCATACTACCATGTTGTCAGTTCACATCTCACACTGGCTAATGACCGTGCTGATTGCCGTATCATAATCTTCCGGTGGATACTTATATTTTTTCAGCAAGTGCTTCACCATCTTACGCATACTCGCACGGGCAGTTTCTTTTTTCTGCAGGTCTATTACGCTCGCATTACTGAATTTCTGCGTTTCCAGCCATCTCCATTGCAGCGTTCGATTGACACAGGCTGAGTTATCGGCAGATACAGCAAACACAACGGGCGGCTCTGGTAACAGAGCTGCCCGTTGTGTTCGTTTATGAAAAGGAGAACTTAGATCTCATACCACTTGATCTCGTTGGCATCCAGATGCAGAGCAAAGCTGCTGCCGTCTGTGGTGTAAACGGTGGTGTCCTGCGGCTCGTACGTGTTGTTCACCACACAATACTTGCCGTTCTTGACGTAGGCGTGAACTTCTACATTATAATTGGAGCTGAACCATGTATGCAGTTCCTCCTCGCTGTGGGCACTCCACAGGATAGCGCGGTAAAGGGTGCGGCTGTTGGCAAAACTGTAAGGCACACCGCTGATGTACACGGCACGACCCTTGCCGAAGTCGTGTGCCGCCATCTGCACTTCTTTGTTTCGCTGCACCAGCACTTCGGTGCCCTCGAGGGCGTAGATGTTCTTTTTGCCCTCGCCAAAGTCCACGGGTTGGTCGGCGTCCTGCAGAATGAAATGGTCCGGGTGTTCTTCCCAGTTGTACTTGTCGTAGTTGAGGGTGAAGCCGTTTTCTTCCTCCACGCCCAGCACGCTGGCAAGCTGGAGAATGTGGCCCTGATACGGGTGACCGGAAGGCTCACCCACGCCGATAAAGCCGCCGCCGTTCCAGACGAACTTGCGGATAGCGGAGGAGATCTCCGGGTCTTCCCACCAGATGCCGCCGGTGTGTGCGGTGTCGGCATCGCCGACATTGATAATGACATCCAACGAATCCAGCAGATGCGGGTCGTTCTTGATATCCTCAAAGCTGATAAACTTCACATCAAAGGGCGCACCGGACAGCATCTCAATGACACCGGCATAGCTATAGTTCTGCTTGTAATAGAGGGCGTGATGCACCATGTGACAGCCCCAAGCCCGCATTTTACCCCAACAGTTCAGCACGGCCACTCGCTTGACACAGTAGGGTGTGGTGCCCTTGATGTTCTCGTACAGTTCGCGGAACTCGTTGCAGACGCTCTCCACGTAGTCCACGAACTCCGGGAACTGCAAGGCCAGTTTCAGATAGCCGCCATAGCCGATGCGGTCGATGGGCTTGCGCAGGATAGCGCGGCGGGCTGTAACCCAGTTCTCCTTGGCTTCCCGCACCGGGTCGCCGCCCTCGTGGAAGGTGTCGGGGAAGAAGTACGGCAGGAAACGGCCCTCGGTGTACTTCACGCCCTCAATGTCAGAGATCAGGCGCAGGGTGGAGCCGTTGCCCACGCTGCCCACTACGGCATCCAGTCCGATGGTCTTGAACTCCGGCATGAAAGGTTCGGTGCCAATCCAGTGATCGCCGAGGAACATCATGGCTTCGCACCCGCACGCGTGGGTGATGTCCACCATCTCCTTGGCAAGCTTTGCCACCTCGCGGCGCTGGAAGGCCTGAAAATCCCGGAATTCCTTGCTGGGCACCCGGTACTGGTTGTTATAGTAGCCCTGATCGATGATGTACTCCGGGCGGAACTTGTAGCCCACCTCCTGCTCAAACTGGTTGAGGATATAAGGGCTGACCGAAGCAGAGTATCCATACCAGTCCACGAACTTCTCCCGCTTCAGCTCGTCGAAAATCAGGGTGAACTGGTGGAAGAAGGTGGTGTAGCGGATGACGTTAACATAGGGGTGCTCTGCAATGAACTTGCGCAGGCGCTCCATGGAATACTTGTGGGTCTTGGGCTGACGCACGTCAAAGGTGATCTGGTGCTCAAAATTCGTCCAGCCGTTGGTGGTAGCGTTGTACATATGCACCGGGTCCCAGATGAGGTAAGCCAGAAAACTGACGGTATACTCATGGAACGGTACGGCCTGTACGGTCACACTGCCGTCGGCGTAGCTCCACTGCTCCGGCGGCACGGGCTGACCGGTGGTTCGATCCATGACCTCCCACCAGCGGGTGATGTCGTCGTTGGTGTTCACCTGCATCAGCTCCGGGCTGATGCCCTTCATCAGCGGGATGGTCACGGTGTCGCCGGGGGCGGTGTAAAAGCCGGTCATGATGTAGCACTGCTGTACCTCGTCCGGGTTTGCCTTTGCCCATGCGTTGTCCTTGCGGGTGGTATAGTAGGTGGAGTAGATCTTGGCGTCCGCATCCTTGAGCTGCTGCGGGAAGTCGGTGCCGTCGCAGTCGCGGATGGCATCGGCACCCCACTTTTTTAAGATCTCCAATGTTTCGGGCACAACGTCCAAGTCTGTGGGAATGGTCACGCGCCCGGTCTTTCTTATTTCATCCATGGGAAACTCTCCTTTTGCCTCTCTTTGAATCGTAGGGGGTCAATCGTAGGCGGCGTTATACAGCGCCAGCACAGCCAGCAGCAGCGCTACGCCCACCAGCATGATGCCAAGCCCTGCCAGCTGCCCGGTCATTTTCCAGCCGGACACCACCAGCACCAGTGCCAGCACGAACAGCACCAGCATCAGTACCATGCGCAGGGCGGGATGCTCTTTCCAGTATGCTTTCATCGTCTGTCACCTTAACCTTTCAAGCCGCCCACGGTCATGCCCTGCGTCAGCTGCCGCTGCACGCAGATGTACAAAATCAGGGTGGGCAGCATTACCAGCACAAGACCTGCGTACATGGTGCCGTACTGGGCGGCGCTCTGCTGCGCCTGCATCAGGTTCAAAAGACCTACCGGCAGGGTGCGGGGTGCCTTGGTGGAGCTCATCAGGGTCATGGAGATGATATACTCGTTCCAGAAGGACAGGAAGTTGAACAGGATAATGGTGATGATGGAGGGCTTTGCCATGGGGAAGATGATGCGGGTCATGGTGGAAAAGTAGCTTGCACCGTCGATGTAGGCGGCCTCCTCAAAATCGTGGGGCAGGGTGGCAAAGTAGCCCGACAGCAGGTAGATGGTAAAGGGCAGCGCGGTGGCGGCGTACACCACCGCCAGCACCACCAGATTGTTCAGCAGAAAGCCGCTGCCGAAATGGCCTTTCAGCCACACATCGCCGTCCCGCAGCATCAGAAAGATGGGCACCACGATGTAGTTCACGTTGATGAACAAGCCCGCCATGAACAGGGTGTTCAGCACCTTACACCCCTTGAAGTGAAAGCGGGACAGGCAGTAGGCGGCGGGCAGGGCAACGACCAGCAGCAGCGCCAGCGCCAGCGCGGTGACGATGACCGAGTTGAGCATATATTCGCCCATTTTCGCGCCGTTCCATGCGTTGACAAAGTTCTGCCAGTAGAACCCGGCGGGCAGTGCCCAGGGGTTGCCGTAGAACTCCGCATTCTGCTTGATGGAGGCCATGAACACCCATGCCACCGGCACGATGATGGTAACGGCCAGCAGAACCAGCACAAAATAGATGAAAAACTTGTACAGACCTTCCGCAGAGCGGGAAGATTTTTCGGTGGTATTCTGCATCTTCTTCCCTCCTTAAAATTCCAGCGTATCGCGGTTGGTGACCTTGTTGACACAGGCGGACAGGGCAAACGAGAACAGGAAGATTACCACGCCGATGGCCATACTGTAACCATACAGGCCAGCGTCTTTCTGGCTGTACATATAGCTCAGCGCCACATCCGATGCGCCGTTGGGCCCGCCGCTGGTCATGGCCTTGACGAAGAGGAAGGCCATGTTGATGGTGGAGATGATAAAGAAGGTGAGGGTGGTGCGGATATTCGTCCAGATGAGGGGGATGGTGATCTGGAAGAACTGGGTCAGCCGCCCGGCACCGTCCAGATTGGCGCTCTCGTACAGGCTGATGGGCACGGCAGACATGGAGGCCATGTACATGACCATGTAGTAGCCGATGGCCTGCCACACCATGGCAATGATGATGGAGGGGATGACCAGTTTTTCGCCCTTCCACAGGATGGGGTCGCTCATGTTGCGGAACAGGCCGATGATGCTGTTCAGCATGCCGTTTTCCGGCTTATAGATGGCAGAGAAGATGCCGGAGATGACGACCACCGACAGGATGTTGGGGATGTAGAAGATGATGCGGAAAAAGTTCTGGCCTTTGATCTTCTCCCGGGTGAGGATGGCGGCAAATACCAGTGCAAAGGCGAAGGTGATCAGGGTGACCGTTACCACCAGCAGGATCATATTCTGCATGGAGCGGATGAACTGGGCGTCCCGCAGCAGATGCTGGAAGTTTTTAAGCCCCACAAAGGTCTCGTTGGGAGAATAGGCACCCCGCTCATACAAACTCATGCGGAACACGTTGAGGGTGGGCAGGATCATAAAGAGGAAAAACAGGATGGTAGCCGGTGCCACACAGAGGAATACGAACCGTTTGCGGCTTTTATCCGTTCTCATAGGGGATTGACCGCTCCTTTCTTGATGGTACTGTACAGCCCAAAAAAGCGGAGGCGGTAAAAACCGCCCCCGCTGGGCAGGGCTTAATTACTCGATGATGTTGGCGCGCATCTGGTCGCTGGCGGACTTGATGCCGTCGATCCACTGCTGCTCGGTCATGCTGCCGGACACCAGAGAGTTGACAGGGTCGAAGAACACGGTGCGCACTTCCACGCCGGGGATGGCGCTGAAGGCTGCAAAGTTGCCCATGGCGGCCTTTGCGCCGTTGTCGTAGATGGAGTAGAACATCTTGTTGTCGCCTTCCAGACTGTCGGCGATGCCCAGCACAGGCTGGATAGCGCCGCTCTCGGCAAACAGCTTGCAGGCTTCGTCGCTGTACAGGTAAGCCACGAACTGCTTGGCGGCATCCTGATGCTCGGCACCGGCGGGGATCCATGCCTGCTCGAACCAGGTGTAGCTGTAACCATCGCCGCCGGCCTTGACAGCGGGCAGGGCGGTCATGCCCCACTCAAAGCCGTCTGCACGGGGAGCCTCGGCCATCTCGCCCACGATCCAGGTGCCGTTGGGCATGAACAGGGCCTTGTTGTCCAGCACCAGCTGCTGGTTCTGGGTAAAGTCCTGATCGTTGGCCTGTGCGGGGGTGATGGGGTTGGTGTAGGAAGCCAGCTTTGCCACGATATCAAAGCAGGTCTTTGCCTCGGGGGTGTCCCAGATGCCTTCTTCGTAGTGGGTGGCCTTGTTGAAGAAGTCGGGGCCGCCTGCGGCGTACATCAGCGCATAGAAGAAGGCGTCGAAGTAGCCGGTGGTGGGGTAGGTGAACAGGTAGGTGCCCTCAGCGGCAGCCTTGTCGCCCAGTGCCCACATCTCGTCCCAGGTCTTGGGCACGTCCCAGCCCTTTTCCTTCAGGAAACCGGCGTTGTAGAACAGGCCGCAGGGGCTGTAGAACATGGGAGCCAGATAGGTCTTGCCGTCGCCGTAGGGGTTGGTCAGGGAGGTGTCGGTAAAGCCGCCGGCGATCTTCTCGCTCACCTTCTTGCTCTCGCCGGGCACGGTCATGCTCAGCACATCGGTGATGTCGGCGATCAGGTTGCCCTTGATGAACTGCTCGGTCAGGGCAGCTTCACGGCCGGTGGCCAGATGGACAACGTCGGGGTAGTCGCCGCCCTGCATGGAGGGGCCGATGACGTCCTCCAGCTTCTTGTCGGTGGTCAGGTCCACCTTGATGCCGGTCTGTGCGGTAAAGGCCTCGGCGACCTTTTTCCACATATCAGCGCCGTAGCCGGTCTCGATGGCGGCTACCTTGATGGTAACGTCTGCAGCCGCCGCTGCGGAAGAAGCGGCGGTGGAGGATGCCACGCTGGATGCGGTGGAGCTGGAAGAGCCGCCGCAGGCAGCCAGACCCAGTGCAGCGGCGCCAACGCCGGCCGCCTTCAGGAAATTACGACGAGAAATACGATTCATACTGTGTTGCCTCCATCATTTTGTTCCGTTCAAACACAGCCGGGCAAACAGGCTTTGCCCGAAGGACTGTGTGTTTTTCTGCCTCCAATATAAATTCTTTCGCTTCCTTGCTCAAGAGGTTTGTTGTTTCATTTTTTATAGATATTGCTTTCTGAAAAATTCTTCCAGCAAAAGTGCTAAAAATCTTTTAAAAGTTTCAGCATAATCCCCAGCCTGTAACTATTTTGACATATTTCGAAGGGACTTGAGAAACAAAAATATAAAAATTAGCCTAAAATCAGGGCTTGCTTTTTTTGTGTGTTCCCTCTATAATGAGGGTAAAGTGCACGAAACAACGCACCATTTTGGGGTAATGTTTTTAGAATGTTGCGTTTATTTTTAGAAAATTTGCGTTTCCCGAAGGAGCCGATCATCTATGAGTACCCAGCGCTTTGATATCCGCCACGCTCCCGCTCCACGGGAATCCTTCCGGCTGCTGTACATCAGCAAGAGCAGATTCGGCGGCGACTGGAACAGCACGGTCCACACCCATTCCTGCACGGAGCTGTTCTACTGCCTCAGCGGCGAGGGGCAGTTTCTGCTCAGCGGGCAGCTGTTCCCGGTCAAACCGGACGATATGGTCATCGTCAACCCGCAGGTGGAGCACACCGAGCTGAGCCTGAACGCCTCGCCTTTGGAATACATCGTACTGGGCGTTTCGGGCATCGAGATCCTGTTCGGCAAAGCCGATTCCACCTACGCCATCTTCAACTGCCGTGAAAACCGGGAACGGATGGTCACTCTGCTGCATATGCTGCTTGCCGAAGCCGACCGCAGTCTGGATGGCTGCGAAACCGTCTGTCAGGACTTGCTGGAGGTGCTGCTGATCTGGCTGGTACGCTGCACAACGCTCTCTTTGCAGGTGGAAGAAACGCCACGGTCTGACAGCCGGGAGTGTGTAGAGATCAAGCGATATCTGGACAGCAACTTCCGGGAGGACATCTCACTTGACCGTCTGGCAGAGATCGCACACATCAATAAGTA
>OLZZ01000552.1_pt1 | contig 15819 bp, 12 predicted proteins | sample 1673571 | NCBI WGS metagenome assembly OLZZ01 (sample SAMEA103958115, study PRJEB25191) | human gut metagenome | biome: human-associated habitat [ENVO:00009003]; feature: intestine environment [ENVO:2100002]; material: feces | place: Germany | collected 2013/2015 | reverse complement strand
CAGCTCCCCGGCGATCAGGGACAGGGCGGTATAGGTGCAGCCCTTCTCGTGGGGGCTGCCGTTGATGAGCAGGACTTTCATAAGCAGATACTCTCCTTTTTTGGCAAAACGCGCCGCACATGGGACGCTTTGCCCTGATTTTAGCACAATTGCACCCTGAGTGCAACGCGTGCCCTTGACAAAGAGTTGCGTTTTGACGATAATATGGAGATACGAAAACACGAAACAGCTGCTGGCCGGGCAGGGGGAGAAGGAGGCAGATACATGCGCGTTATTGCAGGAGAAGCACGGGGCCGCAGGCTGGAAGCCCTGCCCGGCACCGAGATCACCCGCCCGACGATGGATCAGGTCAAGGAGGCCATGTTCAGCATCGTCCAGTTCGACCTGCCCGGTGCCCGGGTGCTCGACCTCTACGCAGGCAGCGGCCAGCTGGGCATCGAGGCCCTGAGCCGGGGTGCGGCCCGGTGCGTGTTCCTGGACGAGAACCGGGAGGCCGTGAACATCGTGATGAAGAACTGCAAGAACTGCGGCGTGTTTGACCGCAGCCGGGTCAACATCGGCGAGGCAGCACGGTATCTCTCCGCCTGCCATGAGCAGTTCGACATCGTGCTGCTGGACCCGCCCTTCCACACCGGAACGCTGGAAAAGATCCTGCCCGGCGTGGACAAATGCCTGGCTCCGGGCGGCATCGTGATCTGCGAGAGTGAGACCGGCCTGGTGCTGCCTGCCGAGGTGGGCGGCATGACCCTGAAAAAACAGTATAAATACGGAAAAGTCCTGCTGTGGAAGTATGGTAAGCCCCGGCAGAGCACCGGAGAGGGAGATGCGGAATGAACGTAAACGAGCTTTTGGATACCATTGAGGATACGCTGGAGGAGAGCGCCGGAATGCCCCTTTCGGGCGGCAAGCGCATCGTGGATGTGGAGCAGATCCGGGATTATCTGGACGAGATCCGCCAGAACCTGCCTGTGGAGCTGCGGCAGGCCCAGTCCATTGTCAGCGACCGTGCTCAGCTCATCGAATCGGCCAACGCACAGGCGCAGGCCATTGTAAAAAAGGCCGAGGAGCGCGCCCGTGTGCTGGTGAGCGAGGCCGAGATCGTCAAGGCGGCCCAGCAGCGCGCCGGAGAGATCGTCTCCGCCGCCCAGACTGAGGCCCGCACTGTCCGCCAGACCGTGACCGACTACTGTGATAATATGCTCAAGACCACGGAAGAGACGATGGCGGAAAACGCCGCACAGGTCAAAAACATCCGTAACAGCCTGCGCCAGAACGCCAAGAAAAACGGCTGATAACGGCCAACTTTCCACACAAATTCCACACATTGCGGAAAACAAAGTCCCTGCGAGCAAAAATGACGGCTCACAGGGACTTTTTTTGTGGACTTTTGCGGCAAAAAGCCGCCCGAAAACCCTTGCATTCACAGGCTTGATTTGCTACAATAAAGATGTATCAGTGGGGCAAAGTGGGTAAAAGTAGGGCATACACCCTGAAAACGCCCCTGAAAGGGGGAAGCAGCGCGTGTTTTTTGGCCGTTATGATTACACCATCGACGCCAAGGGGCGGCTGAACTTCCCCGCAAAATTCCGCGATGCCATGGGCGAGAGCTTCGTGGTGCTGGAATGGGTGGACAACTGCCTGTTCGCACTGCCCATGGAGGAAGTCCAGCGGCTGGCGGACAAGCTGGAAAGCGATGAGCTGATGAACAGCTGGGCTGTCTCCGGCGATCTGTTCAGCACCGCCTGCGAGGTGGTGCCGGACAAGCAGGGACGCATTCTGCTGCCCGCAGAGCTGCGCGCCTACGCCGGGCTGGAAAAGGACGTGACCATCATCGGCAACCGCAACCACGCCGAGATCTGGGCCACCGAGGTCTGGAATGCCCGCCGCGCCGCCGTGACCAACGACCAGCGCGCCGAGCAGCTGCGCAAGCTGCACCTCTGATGCAAAAAATTAAACCGAGAAAGGAGGCCGTGCCAATGGCTTCAGAAGAAAACGTGCCCTTTGACCCGACCTCATTTGAGCATATCCCGGTTCTGTTGAACGAATGCCTGGAAGGGCTGGCCATCGACCCGGCGGGCACCTATCTGGACGGCACCGCCGGCGGCGCGGGACATTCCCGCCAGATCGCCCTGCGATTGGATGCGGCAAAGGGCGGACGCCTGATCTCGCTGGATCAGGACCCGGATGCCGTGCAGACCGCCCGTTCCCGTCTGGCGGGCCTGCCCGCTACGGTGGTGCAGATCAACTTCCGCTATGCGGGACAAGCTCTGGAAAGCCTTGGCATCGACAAGATCAACGGCGCACTGCTGGATCTTGGCGTTTCCAGCCATCAGCTGGACGATGCAGCCCGGGGATTTTCCTACCGGGCAGATGCACCGCTGGACATGCGGATGAGCCAGCAGGGCGAGACGGCGGCAGACATTGTGAACACCGAGAGCCGCGAAGAGCTGGCGCGCATCCTGCGGGATTACGGCGAGGAGCCATTTGCATGGCAGATCGCAGGCAGGATCGTGGAAGCAAGAGAAAACGCTCCCATTGAAACGACCCTGCAGCTGGCAGACATCGTGGCCAGCGCCATGCCGCCGGCAGAACGCCGCAAGAACAAGAACCCATCCCGCCGCACCTTTCAGGCGCTGCGCATTGCAGTGAACCATGAACTGGATGCACTGGAAGAAGGGCTGGATACCATTTTTGATCACCTTGCGCCGGGCGGCCGGCTGTGTGTGATCACCTTCCACTCGCTGGAGGACAGGCTGGTGAAGAACAAATTCCGCCGCTGGTCCACAGCCTGTACCTGCCCGCCGGAGTTTCCGGTGTGCGTGTGCGGGGGCAAGGCAAAAGCAAAGCTTGTCACCCGCAAGCCCATTGAGGCAAACAGTCAGGAACTGGAGGAGAACCGGCGCAGCCGTTCTGCCCACCTGAGAGTTTTGGAAAAATGCTGAACAGAATACCTGTTTTGTGAGGAGGAGAGCAAGCCATGGGTCAGGCAGCATACGATTATAACGCAGTGCGGCGCAGAAAAGCCCCGCAGACACAGCGCAAGGCGAACCTGCGTGTTGCAAAGGGCGGCAAGCGCCGTCTTACGCCGCTGCAGGCAGCGGTGCACAATGCCATGAATCTGGTGGCAGCTGCGCTGCTGGTGGGCTTTGCCATCAGCCTGCTGTGGAGCGAATCCCAGCTGGTGGAGCTGAACGATCAGATCCAGGATGCAAAGGCACAGCTGGTGAGCGAGCAGAGCCAGTATACTTATTACAACAGCACCCTGAACAGCAAGACCAATATCACCAGCGTGGAGGAAACCGCCGGGCGTCTGGGCCTGATGAAGATCGACCAGAGCCAGATCACCTACATCCGTCTGGGCGAGAGTGATACGCTGGAGCGCACCCAGTCCGCTGTGCGGCAGTGGACCGACTTTATCTATAACGGAGCAGTGAACATTCTTGGCACCATAAGGTGAATCAGGTACGGGAAAGCGTGCGGCAGCGCACGCTTTTTCGGTTTTATGCCCCCTTTGCAAAAACTTCAAATCCAATAAAAGTGCGGCGGAAAGCAGAAACTGCCTTTTGCCGCAGGAGCATACCATGCCAAAATTTTTCCGAAAGATCACCAAAAAAATAAAAGGGCCATGGCCGGATACCGGTGCCGGTGCCCGCATGAACCCCAAGATCAGCCTGCTCTGCGGCAGTCTGGCCCTTGCGATCATGGGGCTTGCGGCCATCCGTGTGACCTACAGCCTGTATAACATCCAGATCCGGAACGGCGAGACCTATCGTCAGCTGGCGGCAAAGCAGCAGCTGCTGGATACCACCATCAAGGCGACCCGCGGCGAGATCTATGATACCTCCGGCATCACGCTGGCTTCCACCAGTGTGGTGTGGACTATCTGGGCCGACCCGGACAACAGCAAGATCCTGTACACCTCTACCGGCGAGGAGGACAACGAGGTGCGCACACTGGATCCCGCCATGTGCGCCGAGGTGAGCCGGGAGCTGACCCTGCGCCTGCTCTCCGGCGACGGTGAGAGTCTGGACGCGGTGGACACCTCGTCGGAGGCGTACCAGACCCAGTACCAGAAGGTCTACGATGCACTTTCCAAAACCGACACCAGATATCAGGTGCTGGCCACCAAGGTGAACAACGCCGTCAAGCTGTCCATTGAATCGTATGTTTCGCAGTTCAATAAGGCGCACAAGCGTGCCAATGGCACATCCCGCAAGGGAAATATCTCGGTGGGCAGCGAGAAGAGCTTTCAGCGCAATTATCCCTACGGTGCATTTGCAGCGGCGGTGCTGGGCTTTACGGATGCCGACGGCATCGGCACCTACGGACTGGAAAAATCCTATCAGTCCACATTGGCCGGTGTGGACGGCCGCACCATCACCAAGCGCAACGCCTACAACAATGCCATTGCGGACGAGAATGCAACCACCTTTGCCGCCAAGGACGGCAGCAATCTGGTGCTTTCGCTGGATGTGAACGTGCAGGAGATCGTGGAGCGGTATCTGAACGAAGCCATTGCAGCCAACACAGTGGAGAACCGCGGCGCGGCTATCGTGATGAATGTCAAGACCGGTGCCATTCTGGCAATGGCCTCCAAGCCGGACTTTGACCCCAACGATCCGCTGGATTACAGTGCCAATCTGGATTATCTCAACGAGCTGGTGCACGCCGAGCCGGAGCTGTACGGCATCTACAAAAAGGATGAAAACGGCAACGAGCTCAAGGACGCAAACGGCAACCGCATTCTGGACGAGGAAGCGGACTATTCCGGCTACTTCCGGGATATCCAGTGGAAGAACAAGACCATCACCGAGCTGTATTACCCCGGAAGCGTGTTCAAGGTGATCACCTCGGCCATGGGCGTGGATTCCGGTCTGGCGAATATCAACACCACCTTTACCTGCGCCGGTGCCTACGGCGTGGCCAAGGAGACCTACCACTGTGCAGGCCACAAGGCCCATGGCACCATCAACCTGGCCGACGCCCTGCGCCAGAGCTGCAATATCTATTACATCCAGCTGGGCCAGAGGATTGGATCCCAGACGTTCTACAATTACTTTGACGCCTTTGGCTTCACCGACCGCACGGGCGTGGACCTGCCCAGCGAGACCGGTTTTATGCAGTACTACAAGGGCAGCCAGCTGGGCGAAGTGCAGCTGGCATCCTCGGCCTTTGGTCAGGCCATGGCGATCACCCCGCTGCAGATGTGCACGGCGGTGGCAGCAGCGGTCAACGGCGGCTATCTGGTCACGCCCCATGTCGTGGATAAGATCACCGATGCCAACGGCAATGTCATTGAGGAGATCGGCGCCAATGTCCGCCGTCAGGTGGTCAGCGAGAGCACCAGCAACGTGATCCGCCAGATCATGGAATATGAGGTGGGCGCCGGTACCGGCGGCGGCAAGTACGCCTATGTGTCCGGCTACCGCATCGGCGGCAAGTCCGGCACTTCCGAACAGCTGAACATGGACCGCCGCGCTGATGGCGACTACAAGAAGGTGGCGTCCTTTGCCGCCGTGCTGCCCGCCGACGACCCGGAGATCATCGTCTATGTGATGCTGGATGACCCCAACAACGCCAGAACGGACTATTCGTCCCTGCTGGCGGCTCCCGTTGTGGGCAACATCATCAGCGAGATCGCGCCGTACCTTGGCATTGCAACCGACGGCGAGGACCGCAGCCAGACGGTGGTCACGGTGCCGAATCTGGTGGGCACCGAGTGGAGCAGCGCACAGGTGCAGCTGAACATCAAGGGCCTCAAGCATCAGCTGGCCGAAAGCACAGCCAGTCAGGCGGCAGCAGCTGTTACCTACCAGTACCCCCATGCAGGTGCAAAGGTGGCCTATGGCACCACCGTGTATCTGTATACCGATACCTACGAGGGCAGCCATACCGAGGTGCCGGATGTGACCGGCAAGAGCGCGGACTTTGCCCGCCAGATGCTGTCTGCTGCCGGACTGAACTGTGTGGTAGAGGGGAATACAGGCGGCACGGTGCAGGCGCAGAGCGAGGAGCCCGGCTCCAGCGTGCAGCGCGGCACCATCGTGACCATTACCTGTGGGTAACAAGAACCCTCTCAGGCGCTTGCGCGCCAGCTCTCCCGAAGGGCGGGCTTTATGAGTGGGCACGGTAAAGTGAATCTTCTGAAGAACTGCACTTTATCGTAAGATGCAAAAGAACTCCCCTTTCGGGGGAGGGGTTTACAAGATAAAAGAGAGGGGAAAGAACCAATGGAAAAAATTTCTGCAAGCAAGCTTCTGGCAGGGCTGGTGCCCGCGGGTTCCATCCCGGAAGAGGTACAGGTGGAGTCTGTGACCACCGACAGCCGCGAGGTGCGGCCCGGCTGCATCTTTGTGGCCTTCCCGGGCGAAAAATTTGACGGCCACGACTTTGCGGCAAAGGCGCTGGAAAACGGCGCTGTTTACGTGGTGGTGAACCACCCGGTGGAGGGTGTGCCTGCAGAAAAGGCCATCCTCTGCCCGGACAGCTACCACGCGATGATGGTGATGGGCGCCAACTACCGCAGCCAGTATCACCCCAAGATGGTGGGCGTGACCGGCAGCGTGGGCAAGACCACCACCAAGCAGATGACGTATGCGGCCCTTGCCGGCTTTGGCGAGACCATCAAGACTGAGGGCAACCAGAACAATGAGCTGGGCATGCCCCGCACCCTGATGCGCATTGGCAGCAGCACCGAGTATGCGGTCATTGAAATGGGCATGAGCCATGCGGGCGAGATCGACCGTCTGGCCCGTGCCGCCCGTCCGGATGTGGGCATCATCACCTGCATCGGCGTGTCCCACATCGGGAATCTGGGCAGTCAGGAGAACATCTGCAAGGCAAAGCTGGAGATCTGCGCCGGCCTGCCCGAGGGCGCACCGCTGGTGCTGAATTATGACGATCCCTTCCTGCGCAAGGCAAAGCTGCCGGAGCATGTGCGCCCGGTGTGGTTCAGCCTGACGGACGAGAATGCGGACGTGTGTGCGCTGTCCATCCGGCAGGAGACTGACGGCATGAGCTTTGTGCTGGAAGATCAGGAAGAGGGCACCTTTGTGGTGCGGATCCCGGCCATGGGCAGGCACAATGTTGCCAATGCACTGGCTGCTTACTGCGCCGCCACCCGTCTGGGGTGCGACCCGCACGGCGTCATCAAGGGCCTTTCCAATTTTGAGCAGACCGGCCGCCGCCAGAAGGTGGTGCACAGCAAGGGCGTTACTGTCATTGAGGACTGCTACAATGCAAACCCCGACAGCATGAAGGCTGCCCTTGCCATGTTCAGGGAGTTTCCCTGCAAGCGCCGCTTTGCCCTGCTGGGCGATATGCTGGAACTGGGCGAGCTTTCCCGCGAAGCCCACGAGGAGCTGGGCCGTCTGGCCGCAGAGAGCGATCTGTACTGCCTTGTGACCTACGGCGAAAATGCAAAGCGCACCGCTGTGGTGGCTGCGGCCAAGGGGGTCAAGACCCTGCACGCAAACAGCTACCGCGAAGCCGCGGACGCTCTGCTGGACCGCATGGAGCCTGGCGATGCACTGCTGGTGAAGGCCAGCCACGGCATGGCTCTGGAAAAGGTGCTGGAAATTTTCTACGCAGAGCAGAAAGATGCCGAAGAATAACATTTCGGCATGAATTTGGAGACTGAAAAATGATTCGTTTCGCCTTGATCGCCGCGTCGGTACTGGGTTTTGCACTGACGGCGGCGCTCGGCAATCTGATGGTGCCGCTGCTGCGGGAGCTGCAGCGCACGATGCGCGGCGCGCAGCCGGAACAGGAGACCTACCGGAAGGAACCGGAAGAGCCTGTGCCCACGATCGGCGGGCTGTGCCTGATGGTGGGCACGCTGGCTGCAGTGGGTGCTGGATGGCTGGCGGCATGTGCCGCGCAGCCCTCCCTGCTTGGCAGCGACCGGCAGATGATGTCCCGGCTGCTCATTGCGCTGCTGGGCACGTTTGCCTTTGGTGCTGTGGGCGTGGCAGATGACCTTGCATGCATCCGCAGCCGTTCGGCGCTGGGCATGCGCCGTGCACCGCGCCTTGCGCTGGAAGCGGCTGCTGCGGCTCTGGTGCTGGGACTGCTTGCCCTGAGCGGCTGCCTGCCTGCCGGGCTCGTCCTGCCGGGAGCAGGCTATATCCGGTTTGCTCCGGCACCGCTGCTGTGGGGCGCACTGCTGGTGGCGCTGGCCGAAGCGGCCCGCGTGGCCGACGGCGCGGACGGCACGGTGTGCGGCACGGCCTTTGTGGCCATGCTGGGCCTGATGATGCTGGAAACGCAGCTGGGATGGTTCCCGCTGGCGGTGTTCCCGGCAGCACTGGCCGGAGCACTGATGGCCTTTTTGCTGTGGGATTTCCCGCCGGCAAAGCTGCACCCCGGCAAATGCGGGTGCCTGTTTGCGGCGGGAGCCATCGGCTGCATCCCGCTGTGCATCGGCTATGCAGAGCTCAGCGTCCCGCTGGCGCTGCCCTTCTGGCTGGAAGGCGGCATGGTGGCGCTGCAGATCCTGTTTTACCGCCGCCGGGGCAGGCCGCTGTTCGCGGCTGCGCCGCTGCATCGCTGGCTGGAAAAGCGCGGCCTGAGCGCGGTGAATGTTTTTTACAGCCTGTGCGCCCTGAGCGTGTGCGGGCTGGCGCTGGCCGTGCGTCTGGCACGCTGGGCCTGAGCGCTTTATTCTGAAAAAACGAGGGGGAAGGGCAATGGAAGCCGCCCGCAGACAATACAGACAAAAAGAGACGACATGGGCCCCGCCGCTGCAGCGGGACCCGGGGCCGTGGAGCCGGCTGGTGATCAACTGGATGGCAACGCTGGCGGTCATTATGGCGTTTGGCCTTGTGATGCTGTACAGCGCAAGCTACACCACCGGCTACCTGCGCATGGGCGACAGCCTGCACTACATCAAGCAGCAGATCCTCTGCATGGCCATTGGCATCGGATGCATGGCAGCCATGAGCTATGTGGATCACCGCTTTCTGCGCTGGGCGTGCAAGCCGTGTTACTGGATCGTGCTGCTCATGCTGGCAGCCACGCTGGCCTTTCCGCCGCTGAACGGCTGCCGCCGCTGGATCCGTCTGGGAGGACTGACCCTGCAGACCTCTGAGGTGGCTAAGTTTGAGATGATCCTGCTCACGGCGCATCTGGCGTCCAGTGCGCCGCAGATCGGGCGGTTCCGTCCGTCCCTGAAAGAAAAGGTCCGGCTGAAGGACTGGCTGTTCATCCGCATCGTGCGGCAGATCATCCTGCCGGTGCTGCCGCTGGTACCGGTGCTGGTGCTGCTGATCATGGAACCGCACATGTCCGGCATCCTGCTGACCACCGCCATCGTGGGCACCATCCTGATGATGAGCGGCAGCGGCGGCATCATTACATGGGCAGGAGCAGGCACCGCGGCGCTGCTGCTGGAAACGCTGCTGACCCATGTGAACTCGATTGAGTACCTGCAAAAACGCCTGAAAACATGGTCGGACGATCTGGAAAAACTGAACCCCCAGACCAAACAGAGCCTGTACGCCATTGGCTCCGGCGGCCTGAAGGGCCTTGGCCTTGGCAACAGCGTGGAAAAGCAGCTCTGGCTGCCGGAGAGCACCAACGACTTTATCTTCAGCGTGGTATGCGAGGAGCTGGGCTTCATCGGGGCCACGCTCATCATCGTGCTGTTTATCCTGTTTATCGTGCAGGGCCTGCTGATCGCCTACAAGGCCGAGAATCAGTTCTGCACCATGGTGGGCATCGGCATTATGGCACAGATCGCATGGCAGGTGTTCTGCAACATCGCCGTTGTCACCAATACCATTCCGAACACCGGCATCAGCCTGCCCTTCTTTTCGTCCGGCGGCACCAGCCTGATCCTGCTGCTGGCAGAAATGGGCGTGATGGTGAACATTGGGCGCAACGGAGAACGAGCGGCCCAGCAGCGGGCCGCAGATCACGCCCGGCGGGAGGCAGAACGTGCGGCGCAGGAGGCCGAACGGGCCAGCAGGACCATCAATCTGGAAGATGCCCGCCGTGCACAGAACGGGAAATGAGAGGCTCCGGGCAAAGGCCGGACACATATAGGAGGAAATCAGTATGCGAGTTCTTATCGCTGCCGGCGGCACTGCCGGCCATATCAACCCGGCACTTGCCATTGCAGGTGCCATCAAAAAGGCAGATCCTTCTGCCGAGATCCACTTTGCCGGCCGCAGGGAGGGCATGGAGTACCGTCTGGTGGGTCAGGCGGGCTATCCGTTCCACCACATCGAGATCACCGGTTTCCAGCGCAGGTTGTCGCTGAACAACATCAGGCGCAACATCGTCACCCTGTGGAATCTGGCCCTTTCCGGCCCCAAGGCAAAGAAGATCATGAGGGAAGTCCGGCCCGATCTCGTGATCGGCTGCGGCGGCTATGTGTCCGGCCCGGTGGTGCGCTGCGCTGCAAAAATGGGCATCCACACCGCCATCCATGAACAGAACGCCTTTCCGGGCGTGACCAATAAGCTGCTGGCACCGGATGTGGACATCGTGTTCGCCGCTGTGCCCGCCGCTGTGGAAAAGCTGGGAGCACCCGATAAGACCATCGTGGTGGGCAACCCGGTGCGCCCGGAGGTGTTCACAAAGGCAAAGGAGCGGGATGCCATCCGTGCCGAGCTTGGCGCAGGCGACCGCACCGTGGTGCTTTCCTTCGGCGGCAGTCTGGGCGCACGCCGCGTCAATGAGGTGGTGGCCGACCTGTGCGCATGGGAGCAGCAGGAGCACAAGCCGGTGCTGCATCTGCATGCCACCGGTCAGTACGGCGTACAGCTGTTCAAGAATCTGGAAAAGGAAAAGAACTTTGCCGAGGGCAGCAGCCTTGTGGTGAAGGAATACATCAACAACATGCCGGAGCTGCTGGCAGCGGCAGACCTTGTCATCAGCCGTGCCGGTGCGCTGACGCTGGCCGAGCTGGAGGCCGTGGGCCGCGCTGCGGTGCTCATCCCCAGCCCCAATGTGGCAGAGAACCATCAGTATTTCAACGCGATGGAGCTGCAGAAGGCCGGTGCTGCCGTGGTCATTGAGGAAAAAGACCTGACGGGCGAAAAGCTGGTGGGCACCGTCGCCGATCTGCTGGCACAGCCCGGTAAGCTGGCCGAAATGGGCAGAAATGCCCGCAGCCTGTCGGTAGACGACAGTCTGGACCGCATTGCCGCTGCCCTGATGAAACTGGTGCAGAAGCACTGACGAGGAAAAAACGGAAAGGAGGTGCACGCCATGCAGCGATCCGGTGGAAACAACGGCAATATCTACGACCTGCGGAAGGATCTGCAGCGTCCTCAGGCACCTTCACAAAAAAAGGAGACCTCCGGCACCGACAGCCGCTATGGCTTTAATGGTGAGCCGCTGAGCTTTGCGCCGGACCGGACGTCCAACGGCGCCGTCCGGCGGACCCGGACGGACAACAGCATCGAGTTTCCCGCCCAGCCGCGCCGCACAGCCCAAAGCAGTGCCCCGCGCACCCGCAGTCAGGGCCAGAACCGCAGCGCACCGCGTTCCCGCACGGCGTCTGCGGGCCGGAACAGCTCCGGCACGGCCCGCAGGCCCCAGCAGCGCAGGACCCAAAGCCAGCAGGCCGGGCAGACGGCAGACAGAGCCGCCCGCCAGCGCTACAAAAATCAGCGCCTGCGCCCGGCGCAGCAACAGCAGGTCCGGGACCCGGTGCGGCGGGAAAAACGCAAGAAACGCCGCCTGACCCGCGCCGCGCTGAAACGGCGGCGGATGATGCGGCGTCTGATGGCCTTTGTGACTCTGCTGGCCGTGATCGCCGCCGGTGTTTACCTGACCATGACCATGCTGTTCAAGATCGGCACCATTCAGGTGCAGACGGAGGACGGCACCGTGGTGCAGGAGGCGGGCGGCTATTCCAGCAGCGAGATCATTCAGGCGCTGGGTGTAGCGCCGGAGGAAAATATCTTCAGCTTTGACCCCGGCGAAAAGGAGGCGGCGCTGGAACGCCAATTCCCTCTGCTGGAATCCATCAGGGTGGTGCGGGATTATCCCAACACGGTGGTGGTGCAGGTGACGGAAGCGGTGCCTGCCTACGCCATGCAGACCCAAAGCGGGTGGCTGACCCTCTCGGATCAGTTCAAGATCCTGGCCTGCGGGTCGGCCCAGCCGGAGGGACTCAAGACCCTGTATGGCGGTGAGGCGAAAACGACTGCCCCCGGCGAGCAGCTGAGCTTTGCGGCAGAGGATACCGCCGACAGCACGGCAGCGTCGGACAGCGCAGCAGCCAGCAGCCCGGAGGAAGCGGACAAAAAGATGGCGACCCTGACGGCACTGCAGGCAAAGCTGGAGGAATATGAACTGCTGGATGATGTGACCCGCATGGAATTTGCGGACACCGATCAGGTGGCATTTTTGTATCAGGATCGGTTCAGCGTGCTGCTTGGCACCCTGAACGATCTGGATTATAAGCTGGACCGCGCACGCTATGTGCTGACCAATGCCGACGGTAAGGGCTGTGCCCCTACCGACACCGGCAGGCTGGATTTCAGCCATGTGAGCGCAGGCAGCACCCGCAAAATTTATTTTGCACAGGGAGAGCCGACCCTGCCCTCCGGCTATGTGGTGCCGGAACCGGAGGAACCGGCCCAGACCGAGGAACCGTCTGCCGATGATACCACGGCAGACGGCGCAGAGGATGCCGCAGCCCAGCCTGCGGGCGATACGGCTGCAGCGGAGGAAACGCCGCTGACCGACCCCGCCCGCATGACCGCCAACGAGACCCAGGACCCCATGTGAGAATACGACCGTTTGAGGAGTGAGCAGCAATGAAACTGGAACAGTTACTGGAAGGTGTGCCCTTTACTCTGGTGCAGGGCAGCCTGAATACGGAAATTTCGGATATCATCTATGACAGCCGCAAGGCAGCCCCGGGGCTTGCATTCGTGTGCATCGTGGGCACCCAGCGCGACAGCCACGAGTTCGCCGCCGACTGTGCCGCAAAGGGAGTCAGCGCGCTGGTCATCCAGCACGACATCGACCTTTCCGCCCTGCCGGATGTGACCGTGGTCAGGGTGGAGAGCAGCCGCTATGCCATGGCGCTGATGAGTGCAAACCTCTTCGGCAACCCGTCCCGCCAGATGACCATGATCGGCGTTACCGGCACCAAGGGCAAGACCACCACCACCCACATGATCAAGAGCGTGCTGGAAGCAGCGGGCCGCAAGGTGGGCATGATCGGCACCAATGGCATCTACTACATGGGCTGCCACAAGGAGACGGCCAACACCACCCCCGAAAGCTACGAGCTGCAGAAGACCTTTAGGGAATTTCTGGACGCAGGCTGTGATACTGCGCTGATGGAGGTGTCCAGTCAGGGCCTGATGATGGACCGCGTGGCGGGCGTGCATTACGACGTGGGCGTGTTCACCAACCTTTCGCCGGACCACATCGGCCCCGGTGAGCACAAGACCTTTGAGGAGTACCGCAGCTGGAAGGGCCAGCTGTTCAAGCGCTGCGACGTGGGCGTGGTGAACATTGACGATGAGAACACCGAAGCCCTGCTGGAAGGCCATACCTGTAAACTGGTCACCTATGGCCGTGATGAAAAGGCCGACTACCGCGAGACCGGCTACGAGCTGCTGCGCACCCACGATTTTCTGGGCGTGAAGTTCCATGTGACCGGCAAGGACGAGATGGACGTGAAGGTGAACATGCCCGGTGAGTTCAGCGTGTACAACGCACTGGCAGCTCTGGCGGTGGGCAAGGTGCTGGGCCTGCCGGATCAGGCGATCCACGACGGCCTTGGCAAATGCGTGGTCAAGGGCCGGGTGGAGCTGGTGCCCATCAGCAAAAAGTTCACCATCCTGCTGGATTACGCCCACAACGAGGTGTCCACAGAAAGCCTGCTCACCACTCTGCGGGCCTACAAGCCCCACCGTCTGGTGGTGGTGTTCGGCTGCGGCGGCAACCGCTCCAAGCTGCGCCGCTACGGCATGGGCGAGATCTGCGCCAAAATGGCCGATTTCTCCATCCTCACCGAGGACAACAACCGCTTTGAAAAGGTGGAGGACATCCTTGCCGATATCCGCGTGGGTATGAACAAGGGCAACCCGGACGCAAAGTTCGTGGAGATCCCCGACCGTCTGGATGCGCTGCACTATGCAGTGGATCACGCGCAGGAGGGCGACCTGATCGCCGTCATCGGCAAGGGCCATGAGACCTACCGTGACCGCGAGGGCGTCAAGACGCCGTTCCTGGAGCGGGAGCTGCTGGAAGAGTACGCACAGCAGATCGGGCTGGAATAAGAACGCAAAAAACAACGCCGTGTCGAATGTTCGGACACGGCGTTGTTTTTATGCAATGGTTCAGGCTTTCAGCTGCGGGGCCCTGTTCTCCGGCAGGAGGTTGGTCATGCTCTTCAGGCTGATGCCAATGGTAGACAGGTTATGCAGCATGGCAGAGGAGGCCGGCTGCAGGATGCCCAGAGCACCCAGCGCGATGAGGGCCGAGTTGAAGGTGAGCACGAAGCGGTAGTTTGCGTGCACGCGCTTCTGCAGGGAGTTGGCAATGGCCTTGAGCGCCACCAACTCCTCCAGACTGTCGGCCTTGATGGTCACATCGGCGATCTCGCGGGCGATGGCAGCGCCGGAGTTGATGGCGATGCCGATATCGGCAGCGGAAAGGGCAGGCGAGTCGTTGATGCCGTCACCGATCATCACCACGGTGTGGCCCTCGGCCTTGGCCTGCTGGACGAAGTTTGCCTTGTCCTCGGGCAGCACCTCGGCAAAGAAGCGGTCCACGCCCACCTGCTTTGCAATGGCGGCAGCGGTGCGCTCGCTGTCGCCGGTCATCATGACGGTGTTCCGGATGCCCAGCGCACGCAGACCGTTCAGCACAGCGGCGGCTTCCGGGCGCAGCGGGTCGGAGATGCAGATGACGCCCACCAGCTGCCCGCTGGCAGCCATGTACAGGTGCGAATACGCGGGCTTGAGGGCATCGAACTTCTGCTGTTCGGCTGCGGGGATGGTGCATTTTTCATCCTCAAAGACGAAGTGGTGGCTGCCGATGACCACCCGTTCGCCGCCTACGCGGCTTGCAATGCCGTGGGCCACGATGTACTCCACCTCGGAGTGCATCTCCTCATGGGAAATGCCGTGCTCTTTGGCGGCACGCACCACGGCGTTGGCCATGGAGTGGGGGAAGTGTTCTTCCAGGCAGGCGGCCAGCTGCAGGACTTCGCGCTCGTCGCAGCCGGAGAAGGGAACGACATCCACCACCTGCGGGGTGGCGCGGGTCAGGGTGCCGGTCTTATCGAACACGATGGTGTCCGCCTTTGCCAACGCTTCCAGATACTTGCCGCCCTTTACGGTGATGTGATATTCCCCGCACTCCCGCATGGCAGAGAGCACCGCCAGCGGCATGGAAAGCTTCAGCGCACAGGAGAAGTCCACCATCAAAATGGAGATGGCGCGGGTGACGTTGCGGGTAAAGGCGTAGGTAGCCACCGTACCGGCAAGGCACCACGGCACCAGACGGTCGGCCAGCTGCAAAGCCCGGTTCTCGGTGCCGGACTTGAGCTTTTCCGATTCCTCGATCATCGCCACGATCTTATCGTAGCGGTTGGCACCGCCCTCTGCCTTGGCCACAAGGACGCATTCGCCCTCTTCCACCACTGTTCCGGCGTAAACGGTGGCACCGGTGGTCTTGCGCACCGGCATGGACTCGCCGGTCAGGGCAGCTTGGTTCACCATAGCTTCGCCTTCCAGCACCATGCCGTCCAGCGGGATCATGTTGCCGGAGCGCACCACCACTTCGTCCCCGGCGTGGACACGGGTCAGCGGTACCAACACCTCGCCCTGCGGGGTGCGCACC